>ERZ857775.650-NODE-650-length-48672-cov-7.608799_pt1 | contig 48672 bp, 42 predicted proteins | sample MGYA00519698_ERZ857775 | MGnify/ENA primary metagenome ERZ857775 (study PRJEB31778, sample SAMEA3449363) | human gut metagenome | biome: human gut; feature: human-associated habitat; material: faeces | place: United Kingdom | collected 2010/2012 ...
CCATCGAAGTAATCCTTCATAGCGTTCTGGAACTCTTCGTTACATCCCTGATCGTAACCTGAGATGTTAGCAAGGCTTACCGTCTTGATTCCGTTGCAGAAAAGTCCAACCGGGTTCTGGTTTGAAAGATACTTATCACCAAATGAGCTATCAGTAGCCTTAGCTTCCATAACCTTTGAGTTATTAACGAAGTCATGATCTTTCTCAACGATCTGAGTCATTGTCTCTTCATCTGTTGTGAGGCAAAGCATAAGGTCTTTAACGAGTTCCTGGTTATCTGTACCTGCTGCTGCGCAGATCCAAGTACCGCCCCAGAAGAAGCCCTGTGGTCCTTCTGTAACAGCCCATCCTCCGTCATAACCAACGCTGCCTTTTTCATCACAGTGCATTGAGAAGTCGATTAACCAAGCCGGTCCAAAGTAGCAGAATACATTACCTGTCTCATAGAATCCCTTAGCCCAGTCATCTGACCAGAGTGCATGTGTATCTGTCTGCTTAGCATCTACCATTGCCTTAGACATATCAACCCATTTCTTGATATTGTCATCTACATTGATTACGTTGTTCTCATCAACCCACTTAGATGTTACGTTGTTGGAGAATACACGGTATGTATCATTTACTGAAGATGTCATCTTGTAGTTCTTGGCAGCCATCATCTTAGCTGTATCTGCGAATTTATCCCAGTCTGCAACTGACTTCTGAACTTCTGCAGGATCATCTGTTCCGAGAACTTCCTTAGCAATGTCTCTTCTGTAGATAAGGAGTCCAGGGCATCCCTGCCATGAAATACCTTTAAGGTTTCCTTCTGAATCTGTTACAGCGTCCTTAGTATACTGATACTGGTTAGGAAGGTCTGCATCTGTGATTCCGAGGTCAGCAAGCTTCGTTGTGTATTTGCTGTTTACATATTTGAGTGCATAGTCTGCTTCTACAAGGAAAATATCAATCTTCTTGTCTGCATCAGCATTCTCCTGGTTATCTCCGTTGTCCTGAAGAGTCTGGTCAAGATTGGTCTGATATTTGTTATCCTGGTTGTCAACCTTTGTGAACTTAACAGATACATCGCCAATCTTACCGTTGGTAGCATCTACCTTCTCATATCCCGGGAAGTGATCCGCAACACGGTTGATGAACTCATCATTCCATACATAGATGTTAAGAACCTTTCCTTCGCTGTCATACTTCTTCGCTGCGATCTGGTCTCTCAAAGGAACCTCTTTGCCGCTTGCATCTGTTACTACTTCTTTCGTCGCGTTGTTAGCTGCTGCTGAACCTGAACTTGAGTTCTTGCTACATCCAACGAACGATGCTGCTGCCATAGCTGTTACTAATGTTAAAGCCATAGCTCTTTTAAATTTTCTCATTGCTCCTCCATTCCGATGTCTTAAAGACATCAACCTTTGCTCTTTTCTTCGAACGATTTAACATCACTAAATCGTTTTCGTATCTTGATAATACACCACTTTGTCTATAATTGCAACCATTTTTTTCATTTTTTTGTAAATTATGTCTAACGTTTACGAAAACGCAGCACATATAATTCGCGGAGAAGCGCGAAAGTGCCCTATTTTCAAGGTTTTCAGAGCTTTTGTTTTCGAAATCGTTTTCGTATTTTTGTAAGATTATATTCGAGATTTCAATCGTTTTTTCGCGAAAGCATCCCTCTTATACACATCTTGCACAAAAAAAATCACAAGGCCTTAATGTCTGCCTTGTGATTCTGTCAATTTATCTTCTTAATTGTCTCTCCCGGACAAAGTGTTGCGTCTATAACAACCTGATCTATAATTGTCGTTCTGGGTTTCTCTATCAGGCTGATCAGCTTCTCCGCCGCTTTCTTGCCAATCAGTCTGGTATCCTGTATAATCGTGGTAAGTCTCGGTTCCATCATGCGCGATATAGGAATTCCATCATATCCGGCAATCGATATATCTTCCGGTATTCTGAGTCCTTTTTCACGCATAACATTGATTCCGCCAAATGCGGCAAAATCATCAGGATATAATATGCATGTCGGAGGTTCCTTAAGGTCAAGAAGCTTTCTTGTTGCTTTCTCCGCAGTTTCGATATTACGGTATTTAACTTCCATAATATATTCATCGCGCGGTTTGATTCCGTTTTTCTCCATTGTAATGTAGAATCCCGACAAGCGGTTAGATGTTACGACGGAATCTTCGCCGTACAGATAGGCTATTCTGCGATGTCCCATATCTACCGCATATTGCGTCAATGCCGACATTCCTTCCATATTGTTAGATAACACTGCTATAGTCTTATTAAAAGTATAATCTATCGTGACCGTAGGTATGCTGCTCTGCATAAGTTCCACGACTTCCGGTTCCACGAAATTAACGCACGCAATTACAACACCGTCCACCCCGCGGTATCTGCTGTGCTCAAGATAGGTCATCCTGCGTGAGCCACCCCTGTCGGATATGATAAATGTAAGATCATATCCTCTGCTTTCCGCTGTCGACTTCACGCTGTCAAGAACGCTCGCAAAATAATCGTGCGTGAGTCCGCTCTGTGCCCCATCAACAAACAATACACCGATATTGTGGCTTCTGTTTGTCTTGAGTGTCCTCGCGGATGAATTCGGAGAATACCCCATTTCCTTTGCTTTCTGTCTGATATATTCTTTTTTGCTCTGACTTACATCCTTATGGTCATTAAGCGCCTTACTTACCGTGGAAATCGACACTCCGCATGCCGCCGCCACGTCTTTGATTGATATCATACGCTCTCCATTTCTTAAATTATTCCTTGGTCTCTATCTTTCTGAAAATCTTGCGGTATATTCCCGTTGTTGCATATATTAAAAGTGCCACTCCGACAATCAGCCATATCCATCCCAGATATTGCAAAAGCACCGGAAAAGAAGCAAACACTGCTATCGGCACGCCCCACATAAGCCATATTATTATGCACCATGAAAGATGTGAAATTCCAATCTTATATGCGTTGGCAATCTGTGTCTGTATCGGATTATCATATCTTCCTATTATCATAAAAATAAAGCTTGCGCCCGACATCGCAATTATAACAGCGATCACACATACAGCACATATCACTACCGCCGCCGTGCCGCCCGTCTGGGCATTCTTAATAAATGTAAACACCGCAAATGACATTATTCCCGCAAGTATTATCCACACAAGCGTCGAATCAATGAAATTCTTACCGAATGTCTTAAAAAAAGTTGATGTAACTTTGACATCCGGTTCTTCATGCATCTTATAGCATACCGTATTCGCTGCAGTGAATGATGCGCCTATCGTGATTACCGGCAGGCAGCAAAGCAGAAAATATATGTTGATAAGTATCATCGTTCCGAATTTATAAAGGAATCTGTTAAGCGGATTATCTGCATGAAAAGTATTTGCCATAATGTGTCTCCATTTACTAAATCGTTTTCGTGCTTTAATCATATAACATATTTATGTAAAAAGCAATACCAACCGTCCTTTTTCCATCAATTTTTCATTATTTCCCTCTTATATGTGCACAAATGCCTTGTATTCCAGTTATATTTTTGCTATAATATAGTTGTTTTATAAGGTCAATTACCGAAAACGATTTCGGTTGCCCTGAGAACGGGATATTTTATTTTAGGAGGAACAATTTTTATGAAGTACGGTTTTTTTGACGATTCCAATAAGGAATATGTCATCACCACACCGAAGACCCCTTTGCCATGGATTAACTACCTTGGTTCCAAAGAGTTCTTCACTCTTATGTCCAACACTTGTGGCGGATACACATTCTACAAGGATGCCAAGCTGCTTCGTCTTACACGTTACCGTTATAACGATGTACCTAACGACATCAACGGCAAGTATTTTTACATTAAAGACGGAAGCACCATCTGGAATCCGGGCTGGAAGCCTACCAAGACGGAGCTCGATTCATATGAGTGCCGTCACGGAATGGGTTACAGTAAGTTCACATCTTCAAAGAACGGCATAGAGGCATCTGTTCTCGCGTTCGTTCCTATGAATGATAACTGTGAAGTTACCAGACTTGTACTTACCAATAAGTCATCCGAAGTTAAGGATTTTCAGGTATTTTCATACGTTGAATGGTGTCTCTGGAACGCAGATGATGATTCACGTAACTTCCAGCGTAACTTAAGCACCGGCGAGGTTGAGGTTGACGGTTCTACAATCTACCACAAGACAGAATACCGTGAGAGACGTAATCATTACGCTATTTACTCGGTTAATGCACCTATTGACGGATTTGATACCGCAAGAGACAGTTTTATAGGACTTTATAACGGCGCCGACACCCCTGATGCCGTTACTGGCGGTGCCTGCACCAACTCAATGGCAAGCGGTTGGTCTCCTATCGCAAGCCACCAGCTTAACATTAAGCTTAATCCGGGCGAAAGCAAGTCATTTATTTTCGTTCTTGCATACATAGAGAACCCGGTTGATGACAAGTGGGAAGCTCCTAACGTAGTCAATAAGAAGCCTGCCAAGGCTCTCCTTTCCAAATATCAGACAGATGCTGACGTTGACAAGGCATTTGCCGAACTTAATGCATATTGGGATAATCTTCTTTCCAAATACACTGTTCATTCATCCAATGACAGGGTTAACCGTATGGTTAACATCTGGAACCAGTACCAGTGTATGGTAACATTTAATATGAGCCGTTCTGCTTCTTATTATGAATCGGGCATCGGCCGTGGAATGGGATTCAGAGATTCCTGTCAGGATCTTCTCGGTTTCGTTCACCTTATTCCTGAACGTGCAAGACAGAGAATCATCGACATCGCATCTACACAGTTTGAAGACGGAAGTGCTTACCATCAGTATCAGCCGCTTACCAAGAAGGGCAACTCCGATATCGGAAGCGGATTTAACGACGACCCGCTTTGGCTTATTGCAGGTACGAATGCATATATCAAAGAAAGTGGTGATATCTCAATCCTTAACGAGATGGTTCCTTTCGACAATGATGATTCTAAGGCTAAACCGCTTATGACACATCTTAAGCGTTCATTCGATTATATTGTTAACCACAAAGGCCCTCACAATCTTCCTCTTATCGGCCGCGCCGATTGGAATGACTGCCTTAACCTTAACTGCTTCTCAGAGCATCCGGGTGAATCGTTCCAGACATTCGGTCCTTCTGAAGGTCCTGTTGCAGAATCAGTATTTATTGCCGGAATGTTCGTTAAATACGGCAAGGAATATGCTGAATTATGTGAACTTCTCGGAGACGATGCTGAAGCTAAGCGTGCTCTTGAAGAAGTTGATAAGATGTATGCTGCAGTTCTTAAAGACGGCTGGGACGGTGACTGGTTTGTTCGTGCATATGATGCATACAGCCACAAAGTTGGTTCCAAAGAATGTGAAGAAGGCCAGATTTTTATCGAACCACAAGGCTTCTGCGTGCTTGCCGGAATCGGTGTTAAAGAAGGTCTTGCTAAGAAAGCTCTTGACTCTGTCAAAGAAAAACTTGATACAAAGTATGGCGTAATGATTCTTCAGCCGGCTTATACCAAATATCATGTTGAGCTTGGCGAGGTTACCTCTTATCCACCTGGATACAAGGAGAATGCCGGTATCTTCTGTCATAATAACCCATGGGTATCATGCGCCGAAACAGTACTTGGCCGTGGCGACAGAGCATTCGAGATTTATCAGAAGACATGTCCTGCATATTGTGAAGAATTCAGTGAAGTTCACAGAACTGAACCATATGTATATTCACAGATGGTTGCCGGTGCAGATGCCAAATTCTTCGGCGAAGCCAAGAACAGCTGGTTAACCGGTACAGCCGCATGGACTTTTGTTAACATTTCACAGTATATTCTCGGTGTTGCTCCTACGCATAAGGGACTTCAGGTTAATCCTTGCGTTCCTAAGGGCTTTGGTGATTTCACACTTACAAGAAAGTTCCGTGAAGGCACATATAACATCTCCGTAAAGAATCCTTCAGGAGTTGAGAAGGGAATTAAATCACTTGTTGTTGACGGTGTTGCTGTTGACGGCTGCGTAATTCCTTATGTTGAAGGAAAGAAAGAGTACAATGTAGAAGTTGTAATGGGCTGATACATCAGAATTTAAGAATATCAGAACCGGCCGCACTGCGGCCGGTTCTTTTAAATTAAAGATTATCTGCTATTTTCTTTGCCATTGCCGCAACATCTTCTGCCGCCGGGCTTAAAGATTCATATGAGAAATTCACCTTATCATCATTAAATCTCGGTATCACATGTATGTGAAGGTGAAATACCGTCTGACCTGCTGCCTCACCATTATTCTGGAGTATGTTTACGCCGTCACATCCCGTCGCTTTCTTAACAGCTCTGGCAATATCCGCCGCAACCTCCATTGCACTGCCGAGTACACCCGGTTCTGCGTTAAGTGCATTATCATAATGTGCTTTAGGAATTACAAGCGCATGCCCCATTGCCGCCGGAGCCGCATCCATGATGACCCTGAAGTCATCATCCTCATATACCGTATTGGTCGGTATTATTCCGTTTGCAAGCTTGCAAAAAATACAATCATCTTTCACCATGTCGAAATTTCTCCTTTTTATGTTTAATTTGTTGGCATTAACGAATTGAATGTTACTATATTATATGTTACCCTTATATCATAACACAGGAGGGTTGTAATTATGTACAATATTGAAGATAAACACTTTATAGATGCACTTGCCGCAAGCCATCCGGAAATACATAACCATTTGCAGAAAATATATGCCGGAATGCATAATGACTTAAGAAACGGCTGTCATGACATCAGCAATATCATATCATTAATATATGGGGATTATCAGCTTCTCGCACTTAGGCATCCCGAATTAACAGGCGACGAACGTTGGAATATGCTCGGCATTGACATTCGCAATCTGATTGAGGCCATGCGGTCTATCGGTGAGTTCCGTTATGCAGCTAATTTACAGCCGGTCAATTTAAGTATTATCCCATATATTTCAGGGTTAGATAATCTTATATGTTCCAAAACATCTGCCAGACCCGGCCAGCTGATTCACAATTATCATATGGATGACGGCATTATATCCATTGATGCGGATAAAATCAACTATGTCATCCTTGCACTTGTCCGCAACGTCCTTGATATTAACAAGCACGCTGAAATAGAAATTTCCGCATATACCGACAAAGCCTATTTGTATATTGGCATCACGGACTTTCTCGGCGGATTATCATCTGATATACGTGCCAGGCTGTTTGAACCTTTTAACTCGGACAAGACCAATCACATCGGTCTGTCCCTTGCAACCTCGTTTCAGATTCTTTTGAATCATTCCGGAGAACTCAGTTATAATGAATCCGAAGGTCACTCCGGAAGCTGCTTTACCCTGAAAGTGCCATTAATCAGTTAAATTACACGAACACAAAGTTCTCATCAAGCATCCTGAGAGTCTTAAAATTACCTTTAGCCGTCATATCTCCTGACATAAAGGCTCTCTGGAATGTTTTACGTCCTTCGAGTATATCATCAAGTACTGCTGCCGACATCCGGCCTATTACATCTGCCTGTTCTGCTTGTCCAAAATAGCAGTTAAGTCTTCCGGAATTAATCTCTATTATAAGTGAATCTTCTTTATTGTCTATCTTAATAAGATATGTGGCTGCGAAATTGCCCTGTGGAACATAATGCTCTTTAAATGCTTTAATGTAATGTTCATCGCCGCCTTTTTCCTCTTCTTCAAGCATTCCGCGGAACAGTCCCGCAAGTTCTTCTATATCCTCTTTCTGTTTCTTCACATATGCATCATCTGCTGCATATTTGGAAAGCTGTTCCGATTCCTGCGGAGTCAGGCTTATCGTATCGCTTACTATGTTCTGTTTTATCGCCTTATTACTGGTAGGCATTGTTACAAACTTCTGAGATACCGCCCTGTACATTTCTTCAGCTTTTTTCTCTACAAGTTCCATATACCCCGAATTCAGTTCAAAATCCGAAGTATCTTCCACATAGGCACTCAATCCGTTACAGGCCTTTCCGCCCAGCATCTCCCATGCATTGGTAAGTTCCAACAGTCCTTCACGCTCACCATATGCCTTAGACATGACTATCGGGAACATGTATGTCCCTGCAATCTTATTCTTATCTCCGTACAGCCAGCATGCATCCAGAAATGTATGCATGTATCCACCTATTCCAAACCACTCAACAGTCGATGCAAGTATTATTGCATCCGCTTCCTTAAGTGATTGCGGCAATGACATTATTCCATTCTTCTGTTCATATAGATTAAAACGTTCAACCTTAACCCTGAGTTCTTCTAATACAGACGTTATCCTGTTAATAACAGCGACTGTCGGATCGTCTATAACTCCTCTACCGCCATAATAAATGTTTATTTTCATGAATAAGAACCTCTCTTTCTATATAAAAGCAATGCTGTGAAAAAGCCTGTAGCAAGTCCGCCAAGATGTGCGCTTAAGCTTACACCCTGTGACGTAAATCCCAGATAAATACTGAGAACGACATATATTATCAGCCTCGGAAACGTAAAATTCTCAACCCTTCCGTGATTAACAACCACAACAGTCAGCATAGCTCCTACTGCGCCGAATATTGCGCCGGACGCGCCTACGCATATTACGTTCTCGGCCATGGCCATATAATAAATCTGTGATATCAGTCCCCCGAGCAGTCCGCTTAACAGATAGATTATCAGATATCTTACTCTGCCAATGTACTTCTCAAGAGTTCCTCCTATAAAATACAACACAATCATATTATTGACAAGATGTGATATTCCCGAATGCATAAACATACTTGTGAACAGGCGGTATACCTGATGGTCTTCAAACAGACTTTCCGGTGTTATCCCTCCGCATCTGTACAGATAAATCGTATTCTGAGTATTACCCTTTAACGCCATTACAGCAAACACAACCACATTCACAAGAATTATAAAATTATTAACCGTGAATACATAATTCTGCCTCGTGCGCACCCTTTCCGGTTCAAATAATTTCTCTGCGCCGAAGAAGGTCCCTGGCTGATTCTCATATATTACCAGCCGTCCTTCCGTGTAATTATATATCCAGTGTCCGGAATCAGCCTCTATGAACTGATTTATCCGGTACGGATCATCCGTAAATATTACAAAAAGAACATTTGCAGTCCCGTATACAACAGAAAGATTGCCACGCAGGGATTCAAGTTTGTATCCTGCGATAACATTCTCATCTGTGCATTGCATTACACCTATTATGTGATTTCCGGCCCTATGCCTGAATGTATACACGCCGGTGGTACCGGACTGTACCGGTTCATAACCTGAATTTTTCAATTTATCTATAAACATTTCCATGTTCATAACGAACCGGCCTCCGTTAATAAATCTAATTGTAGATTAACATTTATTTACGGTTAAGTCAAACAAATACGCACTCTGCATCTCCGATTAATATATTATCTCCACTTGATATCTCGCACAATTCAAAACATCCCAGTTCCCTGTCATTAACTCTGGTTCCGTTGGTTGAGTTCATATCTTTTATATAATATGTATCACCTTCTTTGGTAATACGGGCATGAACCCTGCTGACTCCCGGCAGCAAGATACAACAGTCCGCACGGTCTGCTGCACTTCCGATTACGCAGGCATCCTGTCTGACTTCATACGAATGTGAACCTTTGGCATCCACCCATTTCAGGCAGTGAACACCTTTATTTTTTTCCTCCCGGCCGTTTAATACAACAGTATACAGTTCTTCCCTGTTTTCCGGAATGCTCTCCGGCACAATAATCCTTACTTTTTTCTTTTGGTACGGTTCGCTGCTGACGCTTGTTACAGTCTTTACCAGCAAATCTTTATTTTTTTCATACCATTTGTAACCCATATATATGCATATGCCTGCCGCTACACATATAAGGATATAGACAGCCCCGCTGATTCCTTTTATCCTGACTCCTTTAATAAAAATTCCGGCAAGACTGTATATAAAAATAAGTGCCAATATTGCACCCGCCCCGTAAATGCAATATATTTTTACGATATCTTTCTCCTCGTGTTCCTCTTTTGATATTTCCGGTATGAAATTATCCACCGGAATGTATTCCTCCACCACCTCCGGTTTCTTAACCTCTTCAGACTCTTCTGTGTCCGTCAGATGGTCAATATCAACATTTCCTATACATATACGCTTGTATATACCATAAGCAAGTGTAACAGCCTTTGCATCGCCGTGGCAGACATGCTCTATAACATATTCAAACAACGCCTTCATGCCATCCTCCGTTCCGACTTTATTACCCGCGTAATAACAGAACCTGTATTCATTTTTTGAAGAATCATAAAATATATACTCCGGATTCAATATCAGCCCGTTTACATCAAGCAGATATCTCTCAAGCGTATGCACTCCTTTTTTTATTCCTTCTGCCAGTCTCAGTACATCCTCTTTCTTCATCTCCGTCTTCTCAAAACACTGTGTCAGAGGCATTGTTGAAGAAATATTATAGAGATATTGCTCCCTGTTGTTAACATTCCTGCAGGTTACATTTGCCATTCCTTCCATTCTGTTTAATGTTATCATTCTCATTCTGTTTCTTATCAGGTGATCGTTATCTGAGATAATTCTCAAATAACACACACCCGATTCTCTGATATAATCAATCTCCATTTTTTCCTCCTATAATCTGTACCACTCTTCCTCCGGCCCGGACTAATCCTGCATTATCAACGGATTTAATAACCGATGTAAAATCCGATCCGGACATACTGTCGTTATTATTAAGACGCCCATTACCATATGCCGTATTCAATATCCTGCTTATTTTGATTTTCTGGGCTGCCATAAATGTCTTATTGCCCGAAAGTACCGGCGAAGATGCCCTTTCAGCATAATCTATTTTATCTGTTGCACAATCATAGTAATAAGTTTCTGCAGCATGGTATCTCAAACCTCCCAGAATCTTCACCGAGTCATTCAATATCCCATCATACAGCTTGAAATCCAGCATAATAAAAGCCGCCACCAGCATTCCTATAAAAGGAAAAATAAATGATGCTTCAATTGTCATATTTGCTCTTAATCTCATATAATATCATCTCCTTTAACTGCCTTAATAACTAACATAATAAAATATACCGCCATTATACAAGGCACAAACGGTATCCTTGTCTTTATGGTTTTATGCGCAGCCAACGCATATATCCCGCCTGCTAATGCCACGGCCAGAAGGGAGAAGAACAGCAATTCCAGATTATCTGCAAATCCTATGTATGCGCCTGCACAAACAAATATAAGACAATCTCCGTATCCTATACTTTCTGATGTAAGCAATGCATATAAAAACAACACTGCCCCAACCGCTATTCCTCCTATCATTGACCATATGGATTGATAATAGAAAATAATATTCACTGCCACTGCACCCACCGCAAATATTATCAATCTGACCGCCGAGACACTTCGGCTTCGGATATCCGCTACCGTTTCAATTCCCAGCATTATCATCACAAGTATGCTTACCACCTTATCACCTCCCCGCACATTTGGAACATTGTCTGTATTTCGCTTTGGCATCCTCCAGTTTCATGACGTAAACATTTGAATGCAGATTGCTGCATGTCGCCGATGAATGGTATCTGGTACCATATTTCGTATAATACACTTTAGTCAGTCCGGCCGTTTCATTCCTGCAACATGTTCTACAGGCATAATATTTAGCCCCGCTGCTATTGCGTAATCCGGCTATTCCGGAAGCCGCACAGCTTTCAACGTCAGAAGTTATATATGTGCAGTCTCTGTGTGTATGATAAACCGTCCCGTTTGCCGTAACATATGCTTTTGCACTGTCATCTTCATCCTTGCCGTCCACGTTACCAATCCATGTGTGGCATCTTATCCTCGATACGAGTTTAAGTTTTCCTATTCCAAGAATATCAAACGGAATCTTCACTTTATATTGCATTGCAACATTTACCAGTCCTTCACCCGGGTTACCTGACATATTGAGGGTAAATCCTTTGCTTCCACGTTCAATACACGAACCGTCCAGGTAATCCTTTCCAAGTTCCTTAATTACTGAATATTTGATATATTCTTCCTCCAGCACCTGTTCCGCCTTATATGACATATCCGCAATTGTAAGATAATATGCGTATCCTGACGCCTTCATGGTCTGATTATATAAAGCCTTTTGTATATGCAGCTGCAATTGCATAACCTGAAGCACGAAAAGAAAAACCACTATAGCAGCGATGAAAATAGGGAGTGCAAGCGAAGCTTCAACAGTAAGCGAAGCCCTCGCCCTGAAGGCGGCATAAGGAGCTCTTCTTTCCCGGGATAAGCTACCGTCTGGGGGAATCAGGTATCTTGGATAATCTTTCTGTCTTGGTTTATTTAATTTTAATCCGGAAAAAAAGAGCATCTTACACCGCCTTTCTGTACTGACTTAATATGTGTATCCGGTTTTATAATTATATTTTTTATTTATTCCGGATAACGAATAACTAAAATCCGCCTCAAGCCCATATACCATATTTTTAAGCCGGAAATTCTCATCCGATTTCATCATTTGTACTTCCACCAGATCCATAGTTCTGGCTGCACGTTCTCCATCATCCTGCACACAGATAAGAAAACGAATAAAATCGTCATATGTCATGCCCCTGTCATTATCTGAATCCTGCACATCAAGGTTATACTCCATAAGGTTATCAAGACTGAGTTTCCAGTCCTCTGCCGTCTTCATAACCGGAACCTTCCCGTCTGCTAGTAATGTTCTGGCATCGACTATTCCTTCCGCGTATGCCCATAAATACAATAACGTATACTGCACAAGCCGTATTAAGGGTTCAAACGCACTGGCGCCGGCAATAAGTAATGCAATAGTATATGCCTCTTCCTTCTTTTCGCTGTCTGTAAGAAGGTACAACATATTAAATCCACTTCGTATTGCAGCAATATTCATAACCGCTGCCAACAAATTCTGCGAGTCCGCCGGGTTCCCGTACAGAATGTATTCCGCTTCATATTGAAGTGTATGATTACCGGATGCCGCATCATCCTTATATGTGTAATGGTTAAATTTATCCATAACATATTCCGTATATATAACATCTTTGGCAATCTTTGTTCCTGCGCTGCTTAGATATACATGATTGTCATCCGACGAATAATCGCACACCTTTGATGCCGCATCATCCTTGATATTCACTACTCCATTCGAGAGAGAGGCATCATTTGGGAGAATAAACGCCAGAACCCCTTCATCCATAAATTTCGATAGCGAATCCAATATATCCATATGTGAATCTGACTTTTTCATACTGTCATAATTGAATGCCATTCCATCTAACCTGAAATCGCCTATCGAATTAATTATGTCATTAAGCAATTGCGTCTGTTCTGCCTCGGATTTGGAGATTTCAAATTTATTGATGTATTCTATTATATTCGACAACTCAGTGGCGTTTGACTCAAGCTTGCTTGTCATTCCATTTACATCACATATCTGCTCGCATATCGCTTCTTTGCTGTTTCTAAGATTTTCCAGTTCTTCTTCAAGTCCGGCACGTATCTCATCTTCCAATGATTCAGCGTCCGATATCCTGGTTGAGATTACATCTGCAGCTTTCTCTATGGTAGTCTCCATTTCGGAAATAAATCTTGTCTTAAAAAGTAATCTGTCCCCGATGTCACGCGTCTTCGATGCCAGCTTCTTAATCTCTTCAAGATATGTAAGAGCAATATCCTTCCGGCCGGCTTTAGCAGCTTTCTTTGCCTTATCGGCTAATTTCATGACATTGGTTACTTTACTGTTTACTGTGCCAAACACGTTGCTATTCTTAATCTGCAGCATGCCGGATGAAACTTCACCCGGGCAAAATTGCTTATAAAATTCAGTCATACCGACAAGACGGGCAAAATCAATTCCATTATCACCGCATTTCACCCCATCCATGTCAGCCACAAGGTTTCTTGTATTCTTGGCAATCTGAAGAATACCATCAGTACAGTCTTTAATATCATTACAGATACTATCAACTTCTGTTGCCTCCTCTTCTTTGTCCTTAATTCCAAGATAGTCCGCAGCAAGATCTATTGGTTTGGCATACTTTTCATACTCTACTACCATATCCTGCCACAACAACCCTCCATAATCGGTCGCAGCAGCCATATCCGTTACTGAAACACTGCTGTTTTTTATTCCAAATAAATCTGTCGTCCCGCTGAATACAAGACCTTTATGCACATCAGTATTGTATAACACATAATCCTGAAGCTTTGATGCCAGGTCATCTTCTCCGCCTTCAGCATTGAGCAGGAGAACACCAAATTCGGAAAACAGTCCGGAATCATATGAAGCAAACACCGAATCAAGCGAAGCAGATGCGGCACAACCCACGACCGCCATTGCTCCTCTTACCCGCGCAGCCATTATAGTAGTGGTAATCACTGAAACTACCATCAAAAAAATCATTGCCGTAAATAGTGACACACTTCCTTTATATCTTCTCAAACTGTTTTCCTCCTTCTATCTCCCGATATTAAATCGAGGATGCGTTACTTGTAATTTTTGCGAAAATTGTTTTAACGATTGACGTAAGCTGTTTCTTGAATATGAGAACCAGACTGATAAGGACCACAATGATGAGTATCACCTCGACAACGCCCATACCATCTTCATCTTCCCAGAAATTGCTTAATGATTTCATAAGCTCTCACCTCCTAATTGTTAAAATGACATAAATGCCGGTACAACTATAATAATCAGTACAATACCTAACATCATTATCATTGGCAGCAACAGTTTGGTTCCCGCCTCCTCTCCCCGCTTACGTGCCAATGCTTTTCTCTGTGCGAACGCTTCTCCCACCTCCTCACGCAGCATCTGCATAAAGTATTCACCTCCTTTCCTGACATTTTGTGACATGAGATTGCCTAATTTAATGTAAGCATGTGTTCTGCATGCACGTCCAAATGCTGCGTATGCGTCACTCTCCGACACTCCCATAGCTATTCTGTTACTTGCCGTGACCATTTCCTCATATGCATACCTGACATCCTTTTTATTCTGCCTTCTGGCTTCTGTATAATCCGCTGCAACCCTTGAAAATGCTCCGGCTCCGCTCATTCCCGCTCCTATTAGGAGCGACAGCTGTGCAACAATATCCGAGTAATCCATATCCATCTGATTTTCTCTTGCCTTGTCAAATTTGGCAGGACGTATTTTCTTTATGTAATATACAACTACACCGGTCAGAACCACCGCAAAAACAATCAGCGAACCTCTTCCCGTTGCCGGCTCATAGAATCTTATCCTGCTTCCACCTACTGTCTCCGGAAGTTTAATTGATTGTGACCCTTTATCCTGCCCGGCAATATCCGCAGATATATCTTTACTAATCATATCCGATATACTTTCTTCTGCCGGGTATATCCTGATATCAGTTTCATACGTCTGTGAAATATCTCCATATGAAATTTCAAACTTTACCGTAACCGGGCTTCCGTTTTTTACAGCATCTGTTGTATCTACTTCGCCAAAACAGTTTACCAGCTTGTAATTATCGGTATAATATTCTACTGACATACCATATTCAGGTACTTCCTGCACAAAATTCAGATTTCCGGTAATATTATCCAATGACTCATTATCACCTTTAAGATTCTGAAGTACATATTCATATGCTTTGTCAAATACCTGCTGTAACTCATCGTCCGGTATCTCCCTGGCCGGAATTTCGACCTCAATACTGTAACGGCTCTCACCGATAACGGCATCTACCTCATGCACGTCCTTTTCCTGCCCGTATCCGGGTCTTTCAAATTGTGTTATTTCCTTGTCACCGTATGATGATATTTTGTATATCACAATCAACCCCGCCAGGACTGCTGTCACCGCAAGAACTATAATCTGTTTCTTTCTTTTTTTCATAATTGCCCTCTACACCTTAATATCAGCAATATGGGATGCCAGCATTCTCGCTGCGAAATATATGACCAGGCATATCGTCATGATCAGTATTCCTACCGCATTCCCGTATAATTTGCTAAACATTTCTGCTGAAGTCAGTCTCATGTACAGAATTATTCCTATCGGAACCAGATTCATAATATTCTGCTCCAGCTTTTTTGCACTTGTTATCGCGCTTATTTCTCTTTTGACTTCGATTTTGTCCGATATCGTATCCGTGGTATTGCGGATTATATCTACAAGGTTGCCGCCGTTACGCTTCGCGTAGGTAAGAACCTGGGCAAAACTGTCTATTTCCTCGACATTAGCCTTCCCGGCAAAATCCGCAAACGCATCTTCAATATTTGTATTGATATTAATACGTGCTGCAATTTCCGCAAAGCTCTTATAGATTTCCGAATCCTGACCATAAAGCATCTCAATTTCTCCAAGCGATTCCCTGAATGCGTTCTCAAGAGAATACCCTGCTGACAATTCCGTGGATATGATCTGCATGCCATCCTTAAATGCTGCTGCGGTTTTCTCTTTGCGCCTGCGTTCAAAATCACGGCATCTCTGCCTGATATAAATGGGTATATATGGTATCATAACAAGGCCGGCTGCCGGCTTATCATAGAATAGATAACCTATTGCAGGCATAATTAACGCATATTCAGCCAAAGCTCTCCCTACCCAGACCCGCCATCTCGAGTTTTTTCGTATTTGTGAAAAGATTTCCCGTAGGCTTAAGTCCCCCGATAATTTTGTTCTTATCATCCACACCTTCTTCTTTAAATTCGAATATTTTATTCAGCACAATATTGCCATCCGATATTCCCATAACCTCACTTATGCTTAATACCCGGCGTGACTTATCTCTCAGGCGTCCGAGATGCACGATTATATCTATTGCCGAAGATATCTGTGCTCTTATCGCAGCAATCGGTATTTCCATTCCCATAAGAACCATTGTCTCCAGTCTGAGCAGCATATCCTCCGGATTATTGGCATGTCCCGTAGACAACGAACCGTCATGTCCTGTCTGCATTGCCTGAAGCATATCCAATGCCTCACTTCCACGTACCTCACCAACAATAATTCTGTCCGGGCGCATTCTTAATGCGGATTTTATGAGGTCTCTTATGGTAACTACATTCCGGCCTTCAACATTGGCATTCCGGGCCTCCAGACGCACGAGATTATCTATATTCATAAGCTTAAGCTCGGCAGAATCTTCTATTGTGATGACCCGTTCTCCACCAGGTATGTATGAAGACAGCGCATTGAGAAATGTAGTTTTACCCGACCCCGTTCCGCCGCTTATGAAAATGTTATATCTGGCCTTTACAAGCGATGCAAGAAATCCGGCCGCTTCTTCCGACACAGAACCTATTTCTATCATCTTCTCCATTGACAGCGGTGTATTATAGAACTTACGAATAGTAATGATCGGCCCATCTATCGCTACGGGATTCATTACAATATTAACCCTTGAGCCGTCGGCAAGCTTGGTATCCGCAATCGGAACCGACTCATTAACTATCTTATTGGCTGACGACGCTATCCTCTGCACAATGTCATTAAGTCTCTTCGGCTCGTCGAATTTCTTGTCCCATTTTCTGATTACGCCATCCTGTTCGATAAAAATCTTATTCCAGCCATTGACCATAATCTCCGTAACGCTGTCGTCATCAATAATTTCCTGTAATATGTCCAGGCGCTTAATGTCATTGAACAGAATCTTTCTGTACTCTAACTTCTTCTTGGCCGGAAGCATATATTCACTGGAATAATCTCTCAGGACATTATCAATTATCTGGCGGATCTCATCTTCCGGTACATCCCTCCCGGGATCTATTCTCGCCATTACCGTATCTTTAATACGTATCAGCTGATTGTCCATCCAGGCACCTCCCTATTGTTTTCTGTATCTCATCAATTGACGCATTTTCCATACTTATCTCATAACCGGCTATACTGTCGATATAAGGCATCTTTACCTTTACCAGACAATCCGCCACTCCGTTTCTGCCACTCATCATAAGATATTTTTCAAAATCAGCCAGCTTGCGTCCGCCCATATAATCAAGCGGTTCCGGTACAAGAATCACGTCGCTGTTCTCAAGCAACTTCCATGGCTTGTTAAATACGCAGCCAACATCTGCGACAATATACTTATAATTTCCCTTCTCTGACAGCATGGCAAACATCTTCGTTATCTCGGAATCATCTGTATCAGCAATGTCATCCGCGCAATTAACCGGAGCAAGATAGTCAAACCCCGACATGCTTGAGGTGCATGACAGAATTTTTCCGTATGCATTATCCCCTCCGGCCCGGTAATTATAAATAGCCTCAGACAGACCGCCACGGTCATTTCTAAATATATTTCCAAGTCCGGAAAACTGTTCAAGACTGACAAAAAGAGTATGTCCTTTTCTCCCGCACACCAATGCCGCCGCAATAGCCGAGGTCGTCTTAAAACATTTGGTTGCAGGCGAATAAATGCTTACCATGACCGTTTTGTCCGTTTCCCTCCTGAGAATCGTCTCATAGCCGCTCATATGCGCAATCAGATCCCTGATAATATCATCAGCAGGCTGATATCTGTCAACACATCCATTGTCCGCATTATCCGACAATATGATAAGTGACTTGTATTTCACGTTCTCCATAAATGGTTCCCCCGCCAGATCATCTGCAATGACCATAAGTTCAATATCGTATCCATCCATTGCTTCCAACAACGCTTGTCCGGATGTAAATGCCATTGCCCTGTACATCAGCGCATGATGAGAATTAATATATTCTGTCAGCATAATTACATACTGCTCATCGTTATCGAGGAAACAACATATTTTTTCTCTCAAATAATTCCTCCTTTTGAAAAGATAAGGATAAAATATCCTACAGTTATCGGAATGCCAAATCTGATCTTCGTAACACCAAATGCGGTCCGTCCGTTTCTGTTTGCAAGCCGCATACACATCTTGATAAGACCGATAAAGGCACCCAGGCAGAGCACCAGTATTGTGTATATAACAGCCTGTTTAAGCCCAAGAAAACCACATATAAGACATATAAGCTTCACATCCCCGGCTCCGAGTCCGCCAAGAATATATATGAAAATCAATGTCACACCAACCACACAGACCGCGGCAGCCGACTGTATGATTCCATCAATCCCAAACCTTATGTACATATATGGACCAAGACCTGCGTAACCTGTTAATATCAGGTAATTCGGTATTTTTCGGTAGAACAAATCATATACGAGTGCACTGCCGACAATCATTCCTATAAAATAATTAATTATAAGCATCACCTCCCACCGGTTATTGCTTAAGGGATAATTCCGAATGTTTTGAAAAAAGATTATCCTGAATTCAGAACCACAAAGTTGATTTGTGTAGTGCCTAAGATAGCGCATTTTTTCAGCATAGTCAATAGCTTTTTAACTTTTTTTAAAAAAAGTGGAAAATGACATATTCTTTACATAATTTGGGTAATTTCTGAATATATTTATAGTGTTTTGACAATACTTTCACATTATGGAAAGGATTAGTGAAATATGAAAAAAGATAAGCCTTGTATGACTTATGAAGAAAAATACCTGATTTCCGAATTGGAGCAGACCAAAAATGCTCTTGCCGCTGCATATTCGTCTTTTGAAAATGTAACAGACCCGGATTTAATTGATTCTTGCATATATCAGGTAAATTCGGCACAAAAAAGATATAAATTTCTGTTAGAACGGGCCAAAGAGGCCAATCTTACTATCAAATGCGAAATAATAAACAGAGGGTCTACACTGTAAACCCTCTGTTGGTATTAGAATATATTTCTTCGTTCATTGCTGTTTTGGAATAAGTATATCCGGTATATACGGTCTCAACATTATCCATCACCGGCTCCTGCGGGCATTCCTCACAGACCTTGGCGAATGCTTCACGCAATTTAGAAAGCATTTCCTTTATCCGGACAAGTTCCGTGACATCTTTGGTAATATCTGCCCTGACAATGACTTTATTCATAAAAATATAAAGCGCCATCAGTTTCTTTGATACTTCGTATTGCATATCAAGTGCACCGGTGAGTTCTGCCAGAAGTGCTCTGGCAAGTCCCAGACACCTGCGGTATTCCGCATTATCACTTTTATTTAATGCTGCCATTGCATCATCCAGGTATTTTGCAATAATATCGTACGTGATAACCACAAGCCCGCTTCCGCCTGCCTGCGTAACCTTCATTCCGTATTCCTTACGTTCTTCGCCTGTCAATTAACATTCCTCCGTTTACTGTAAGAGCTGTAAAATTGTCTGCGGACGTTCATTAGCCTGTGCAAGTACCGATGTTGCCGCCTGCGCTATAACACTCTGTGCCGTATATTCCGTCATCTCGTCTGCCATATCACAGTCCTCAATTCCGGAAAGAGCAGAAGTAATATTGACATTATACTCATCAAGACTTGAAACCGTTGCTTCAAGACGATTCTGGTATGCGCCGAGTTTGGAACGTACTGCCGATACCCGTGAAATTGCCTTGTCTAACTTGTCAAGCGCGATTTCGGCGCCCTTTGCCGTACTTACATTGATATCATTAATCTCAAGGGTATGCGTATCTGTTCTCGGAATATCTATTTCTATCTGCTCGCCTTCGTTAGCGCCTGCCTGTATACACATAATTCCGATATCCGTAACCTTGACATTACCGTTATTAAAAGTGGTATCTCCCGGTACTTCGACTTTCATTTCAAAATTATTAACATCTTTGATTGTGATAACTTTACCGTCTGTTCTCAATGAAGCTGTTCCTGCAAAGCCGTCTCCGAGGGATGCCTCACAGTCCTTGCCTGCACTTGTTGTCTCCTTTGCCATTCCAAAAAGAGCTGCAACCTTATCGCTATCGAACTTAACCGTGAGCTCATTTTTCTCACCATATGCCTTATTGGTAAGATCTATATTTCCTGATGAATTATCGACATCCACATTTACGACATTACATCCGGCAATGATTTTATCGTAAATATCATCAAATGTATCGCCGGCATTGATGGTGATGTCTGCTCCGTTGATATTAACGCTTCCCGCCTGATCTGCCGTTACGGTTCCTGCAAATTTGTTAATTGTAGCTGTTGCTCTTGTTGCAGGTGACGTAACATTTATTTTGTAATCTCCTGCCGCAACCTTGTTTGTGGTGGATATTACGGATACATCATTAATATCACTGTAGCATCTTCTGCTCAGTGTTCCGTCAAGAAGAGGCATTGTATTATATTCTGTATCAGTTGAAATTCTATCGACTTCGTTAAGGATCTGGTCTATTTCTTTCTGGATAGCTTCCCTGTCATCATCACCATATGAACCGTCGGCAGCCTGAACCGCAAGTTCTCTTGCTCTCTGAAGCATATTCTCTACTTCGCCGAGTGCGCCTTCTGCAGTCTGCACTACATATATTCCGTCGGAAGAGTTATTGCTTGCCTGGCCGACAGCCTTAATCTGCGTATGCATCTTCTTGGCTATTGCCATTCCTGCCGCATCATCCTTGGCATGATTAATTCTCAGACCCGATGAAAGTCTCTCTATTGATTTATCCAGAGCCGTCTGACCCTTGGTAAGTGAATTATTCGCTATAAGAGCTGAAATATTACAATTTATTCTCATTACGTCACCGCTTTCTTTCTGTTCAAAACTTATCTGTTTTCTATATCGGCAATTTATGCCTTTTACTTAGCAATTGCATCAATAAAAATTCTTGCAGCACGGAATATTTGCTGTGTCGGTACTTTATCAAGCACTCTGCTTCGTCCCTGCGGCTGTACATCTGCTTTGTTCACGTAAATTCTTGCATTGTCAATTCCTGCCAGATTAAGTCTGTCAATTATATTGTTTTTCTGTTCTTCAAGATTCTCTACGTCTTTTTCATCCGAGCACATGATCTGAGCCACAAGATTATCTTTGTCCATTCTTCCTTCGATTGTTATTTCACCACTATCCGTCTGATGAAGCTTTATTGTAAAAATTCCCGAATCATCACCGTTCTCATATATTTTGAGATTAATGATTCCAACACCGTCACTGTTTTGGTATGGAATATGATAATCATTCCTGTGCGCAAGCGTTCCCAAAAGTTTCATGCCATTGCCCCAGTTTCTCATCGTTTCCATATCAATATGGCTGTTATTCTGCCCTACAGCTTTAATAACGGTTTCCATACTTTCCTGTGCCAGTCTGTCAAATTCCTTCGCTGCATCTTCCTTATTGACGATTGCATTGAAAATCTCCTGTTCCACTTCACTTATATCACGTTTGGTCCGGTCCGAATATTCCTTGTAAAGCGTCTGTCCGGCCGTAATTATTGTATTGGCTGCGAAAATATTATTGTATGTATCCGGAATATCATTATCTGTAATAAATTTCAGAACCCGCTCATCCATGTCCGCTGCGTCTTCTGCCATCTTCATATACTCCGTATATACAGGGTCTTCGCCTTCGGTCACATCATTTACCGCGTCTTTTACAAACTGTTCAACCGACATTGCGTCGATGTTGTCTTTCATATTCTCAAGCGCCGATGGTTTTATTTTTCCATTGATACTGCCAAAAAGATTTTTATAATATGTTACTTTATCTTTTACCTCCACACGCTCGGTATCATCTGAAATACGGTAATCCATATCGTTATTCCTGCGTGTCATATATGCAGTGAGAATATTTCCCATATTAAGTTCCAGTCCCTGATTAACAAGGGCTCCCAACGCATTCATTCCGTCTTTTTCAAAGGTATTTATCAGGCTGTAAATTCCTATGAATTTCTCCCGTTCAGCCGCATCTATTCCGCCCTGGCGTTCAAGTCTGCACAGAAACTCGCTGTATTTTTCTATTTTACGGCTGTCCGTAAGATCATTAATAAAATAATCGTTAAGTTCGGTGACATCCGTTTCCAGCGGATTCACTCCGTCACGTATCATCTGCAGCACCTTGCCCGGTTTCATATTGCGGAATAATTCATTCACCGAATGATCGATGTTCTTTATTTTATCGACATTCTCCGGCGTAATGTCCATTTCATTATAGGCAAGGATTCTAACGGCTCTGCGGCCTTCTTCGTTATCTTCATATCCCATATCCGACAAAAGATCTGAAGCGCTTGCCTTAACTGCCTTGGATACACTGTCCCCGAGATCCGATCTTACTTCTGTGCTCAGGGCCTCATATGCCTCCCCTGCAGCCTGAAGCTTTGCGGTTACAGTGATAGCATGATACGACATGTTTCTTACAGATGGTACCTCTTCGGATTGTGTAACGCTGCCGATAACCGCTGCCGGGGCATTCTTAAGGTTCTCTATTTCTAACATTGCGGCATTTATCTGTATCGTCTCCGATACTGTAACGGTCTGTCCGCCCGGTTTCAGTCCTGAATTCAGTCCGGCCGTCTCATACTCTCTCAGCTTGTCAACAAGCTCCGAAATATCTGTCGTATTTACGGATATTCCGTTCTTCTCCATGGTATGGGCTGCTTCAATTGTCATCATCAATCTTATTTCCATAAGTTCACGGTATGATTTAAGATATTTTCTGTCACCCGATACGTTTTTTTCTTCATTGCCATCTGTTTCTATTGATTTTAATGAATCCAACGTGTAACTCATATCACTGTGAACAAGCGCCATTATATTTCCGGCAGTCATATTCTTAACTGTCTTTACCGCTTCCACAGCATTCTCCCACGGCTGGTTCTCACCGGTTATAAATGCATCTTTTGCTTTAATCCCTTCTATCATAGCTGCTGCAATATGGTCGATAAGTTTATCCGGCGTCATTTCATCCTGCATATTGTCAAGTATTGTCAATTTGTCCAGATTTTCCTTATTGACTTCAATGTCATTATCAAGCATCCAGCGGCACCGGCCAAGCATATCATCATCCGCTTCATATCCGGCTTCTTCTATTATCCTGCCTACCTGCGGCATAAGCTGTTTCCATTCACTATCTGATATTACACCTTCATTGCAGATATATCCCGCATTTTCGGCTACATATATATTACTGATTGTAAACTTCATATCATTCTGCAAAAGATACGCCTTAGTCCGGCTGTCCGGTTTACTGATATCCGATGCCATCTCAAATGCGTTATATGCATCCGAAACATTCTGTCTGGTCGGCGTTACTCCCTTGGACTGCAATACTTCCGCAATCTTATACATTGCGGCACCCATGCCAAGCACCTGCTTAATATCCGCGGCGTCTATATCCATTCCCGCCCGGAAATCGTCGCAGTACATTGCCAACTTTATCTGAATCTGTTCAACAACAGTAACTATCTTATCTGATTCAGTGTCGTATATATCAATTCCATCTTCATCTAACGACATTGCTTTTCCGGTATCCATCTTATTGAATATAGCTTTCAGACCGGTTCTTAATGCCTGCGCCTGCTGCTTAACTGCCTCGGATGAACCGTCCGTACCGTCAAGAAGCGAACTCTTATGGCTGTCCTTCTTAAGAATGCCGTCCATACTGCTTCCGAATGCAACTATATCTGCTATAGATGATGCCTGCATCGCCTTACCTCCGCCTTCTTTAACCGAATCCGTATTATATTGATTAGTAGATACGCCGTCTATTCTCATATCATTCTCCCAATGTCCGATAAAAAATACCTGTGTACAGAACCATCTCCATACACAGGTATATTTCGGCTTAAATACCACTTTACATTACTTTTTCATATTAAATTTAATTATGGCTGTTCCGTATGCCGGCAATTTGAAGCCAATCGAGTATTCCCGTCCGTCACATTCGGATTTAACCGCATCATATATTTCACCTGACCCGCACTTTTCATTTAATAAAAGTGTATATTTTCCGCGGCAAGGCACTCCTACTCTGTAGTCTGCCCTCTCCACAGGTGTAAAATTGCACACAAACAACAAGCTGTCCCTTCCGCTCGGTGATTTTCTTATAAAGCTGTAAATGCTCCTGTCAGCATCGTTAGGATTAATCCATTCAAATCCTTCCGGATACTGGTCAAGTTCACTACATGCTTTATATCTTCCGTATATTCCCAGCAATGCCCTTACATATTCCTGCATAGCTTTATGCTGCGGCTCATTAAGAAGATGCCAGTCAAGCGATTTCTTCTCGCTCCACTCTGACAACTGTGCAAAATCCTGTCCCATGAACAAAAGCTTTTTGCCAGGATGTCCCATCATATACGTATATCCTACTTTAAGATTCGCAAATTTATCATCATACAGTCCGGGCATTTTGTTAATCATAGAACATTTGAGATGCACAACCTCATCATGCGAAAGCACAAGTATGTAATTCTCACTGTGAGCATATGTCATGCCAAATGTCAGTCTATTATGATTATTCTTACGGAATAACGGATCCAGTTTCATATATTCAAGAAAATCATGCATCCATCCCATATTCCATTTAAACGTAAATCCCAACCCGCCTTTGTCCGGTCCTGCCGTTATTCCCGGCCATGCTGTCGATTCTTCTGCAATAGTAACCGCACCCGGATTACGGATTGACATTATACTGTTAAGATGTCTGAAAAATTCCATCGCCTCGAGATTACCGTTACCGCCGTATTTATTCGGAACCCAGTTGCCATTCTCTCTCCCGTAATCAAGATAAAGCATTGATGCCACCGCATCAACCCTTAATCCATCCACATGGAATTTCTCTACCCAGAAAAGCGCATTGGCTATGAGAAAGTTCGACACCTCATGCTTGCCGTAATCAAATACCTTTGTGCCCCAGTCAGGATGTTCTCCCTTTCTCGGATCCGCATATTCATATGCACATGTTCCGTCAAAAAGAGCAAGACCGTGTGCATCTTTAGGGAAATGTGCCGGTACCCAGTCAAGAATTATCCCAATTCCTTTGCGGTGCATATAATCCACAAAATACATAAAGTCCTCCGGAGTACCATATCTGGATGTCGGAGCATAATATCCGGTTACCTGATATCCCCACGAGCCATCAAATGGATATTCCGCTATTCCCATCAGCTCGATATGGGTATATCCCATATGCTTTACATATTCTGCAAGTTCATGTGCAAGCTCCCTGTAATTAAGAAATCCGTCCTCTGTTCCGTCATCCTTCTTCTTCCATGAACCCGGATGTACTTCATATATGGCCATCGGTTCCTTCCATGCCTCATGCCTGGTATGGCGGTTTCTCCATTTATCATCCTTCCACACGTATCCGTTCAAATCCGTAACTATCGACGCTGTCTCCGGTCTGACCTGCGCATAGTTAGCATAAGGATCCGCCTTATAAAGTCTGCTTCCATCCTGTGTGATAATTAAGAACTTATACTGGTCGCCGAGCTCTGCCTTGTCCGTAAACAGCTCATATATCCCGGAGCTGCCGAGTCTCTTCATGCAATAACCGTCCTCATTCCAGTTATTAAAGCTTCCTACTACATACACATCTTTAGCATTCGGCGCCCATACCGCAAAATATATGCCTTTCGTTCCGTCATCGGCGCTGGCTTTATGCGCTCCAAGCTTCTCATATATCTCATAATGAGTACCCATACCAAACAGATAACGGTCTCCTTCCGTTATAAAAACTCTGTCTTTCGCCATAATACCTCCTGATTGATATGCCGAAACCGCACATCAAATTTAATGTGTAAATTATACCATATTTTTTTGCATATTTCCACCATGATGTGCTATAATCTCGATAGAGGTTTTTGAACTTCAATCAACTCAGAAAGGTCATTTATTTATGTTATTCAAATTAATCGACTCATCCTACATAAACGAAATTACTTTTATCAGCATTATAATTGCATTCACCGCAACATGCGTTATCATCAGTCTGTGTAAGAATATTCTTCCGAGAGACCAGGGCCGCGCATTTGCCATTAACGGTAAGAAATCCGAAGGTAAACCAAGAGGCGCCGGCATCATCTTTGTGCTTGTATTTGCAATATGTTCTTTTCTCTTCATACCATACTCCAATGAGATGCTTATATACCTCATTCTTGTAGTTGCTTCAATGTTAAGCGGATACCTTGATGACAGGGCCAATTCACCATGGGGTGAATATAAGAAGGCAATCATCGACCTTGTCCTCGCAGTGATTTGTGCAATAACATACGTTAATTATAATGGTACACATATCCAGTTATTTTATTCCGACGCATTAAGTTTCACCATGCCTACGGTTCCTTTCATCATACTCGCTGTTGTACTTATATGGGCCAGCATTAATGTAACCAACTGTTCCGATGGCGTTGACGGACTTTGCGGAACTCTTTCAATTATATCAATGATGACAATCTACGGAATCTGCCAGATTAAGGGAATCGATGCTTCTGTCAAGCATATGATACTTCTCTTTGCCGTATGTCTCCTCGGATATCTCTGGTTCAATGCCTCACCGAGCCGCCTCCTTATGGGTGATGCCGGTTCGCGTGCTATAGGATTTTTCATGGCAATAGCCATACTTAAGACAGGAAGTCCTTTCTTATTCATTCCTGCCGCAATCGTGCTTATTGTTGATGGCGGCCTGGGCCTTGTCAAGGTGTTCCTGTTACGTTTCTTTAAGATTAAGATTCTTGCAAATACAAGAACACCTATCCATGACCATATGCGTAAAAGCAAAGGCTGGTCCGATACACAGGTCGTATTCAGATTTTCGATTGTTCAGCTTGTTGTATCTCTTGCCCTGCTTTTTGCTTAATCAATAAGCACGCTAAAATTAACATTGCCTTTATAGTCGCCTGGCCGGTTAATATCATCATCCGGAACCAGGCGATAATATATTGTCGCTGAATCCGTGGTATCTGCCAGGTACGAACCCTCGGCAAGTTTTAGGAAATTGCCGTTTCCAGTTTTACTCACCTCGGCCGACACATTATATCTGACCGCTTCATCCCCTACGCGTGTGACCGACACATTCTGCTCCGTGTCAACGATAACTCTCTTCCGGCCCGCCATCCCATCCATGCCGTTGTTATATACATTTACCTTAATAGGATATTTCTTATTGATCTCACAGCTTGCAGGGACACTGACCTCAAAACCCATAACATATATATGGCATTCCGTTTTTGCGTTTCCTGCCACCGCAGTTATCACCGCTTCGCCCGTTACTCCGGCCGTTACCAGTCCGTCTGCGTCAACCGATGCCGTTTCCGGATTGGATGACGTCCATGTTATCCGCTTATCCAGTGCATCTGACGGTGATATCTTAGCCGTAAGTTTCAATGTGTCACCACAGTTCTGCTCCATAATTGCATACTCTTTATCAAGGCTGATGTCCGCCGCCGTTATTTCCGTCCATTGTGCCGTAAACGTGGTATCTTTAAAAATACCCTTGTCATATTCGGCAGGAAGATAATTCCGGTATATTTTGCCGCTGTCCGCCTTCCATCCGGCAAATTTGTACCCCGGTCGTGACGGCGTATCCAGTAATATTGAATTGACGCCAAGCCTCTGCTTTGTATAATCTGTGGCACTGCCGTTTTGTTTACCGCCGTTAAGTTTAAAATTATATTTAAATGGTTCAAACACAACATATGCCGCTTCTGAATTCTTAATCGATACCGCATCCACTTTGGTATCCACACCTCCTCCCAATGAAGTATCACCGTTAACCTGCCTGAACACAACCATGATCCATGCCGTCTTTGAGCTGAGCCTGCGCTTATCTCCGGTTGCCATCCAGTCACCGTCTTCAAGCATATGAAATGTCCGGTCAAATTCTGCGCAGTACACATAAAATTCCTTACTGAACACAAATGAAATCTCACTGCCGGCGTTGACCTTAAAAAGTTTAACATACGCAAGTCTTGACTGATTATACCAATAGAAACTGTCCTCTATTGAATTACCGACTCTCTCTTCCTCGTTGGTCATATAAGCAGAGTATCTGTCTATATCGGAAACACTGTATACACGGCCGGGAGATGTAATTTTCGTGATTTTGTCCGATGTTATGCCCCAGCTTACGCCCTGCTTATCCGGATGGTATACACTGCTGCCGCTCCAGTAAGCTGCCGCAGCAGCCTGCACCGGCATCAACAGCACCAGTGCAGCTGCGGCAATAATTTGTACTATTTTTTTAATCATTTTTTCTTCAAATCCACCTTAAACTCAATTGTGGCAAGATAATCTCCGGCCTCTGTCTTGTCATTGGCATTTACCGCACTCATGCTTATGTCACCGATACTGTTGACTATATTGCTTCCGTCTTCAAAATGTCCGACAATATATCCGTTACTGCCTATAGGATTACCTCCGGCACTAAACCTGGTCTCAAGTGTGGATACCGTTTTCCCTGCCGGAACATTCTGCCTCTTCATGACTACCATTGACCTGCTGTCACAACCCGATGAAATACTTACTTCTATGTATTCATCCGGACGTATGTTTACCAGTTCCGCCCCTACCTTAAATGATGTAGCCCTGTCGGACGGTCTTATAACCGCCGGAATCGTAATCTCAAATGCTGAATTGTCCACGGTATACGTTACCGGCACCGAAGCCGTTCCTCCATCCGTTGTGATATTGGCCGCATATGCCGCCTCGCTGACCGACATGATCAACACCAATGCAAGTACTCCTGTTAAAATTCTCTTTATCATGCTGTTCCTCCTAATAAACTGTTAATGTAATCTGCTGATACACTGAATTAAACGGTGTATCATCATAAACCGAGTGGGACAACGCTATAATGTCCAACTCATAAATTCCCTTCTCAAGCCGTTCCATAAAATCGAGTTTTTCACCTTCTCCGGGCATAAGCTCTTTACTCTCGGCAATTTTCTTTCCGGAGGCTTCGACAATGTATCTCATAACACACTCATTTTTCTCCGGATTGTACACAGTCATGCCATGTCCGCCATCATCCCAGGTCATATCCGAAAAACCGGGAACACTTATATACAGCCCTGCATACATACTCTCCATATTCATGTCGGGAATCGTCTCATCAGGTTCAATTACGGCAGTCTCGGCCGGACGTATTTCCATCGCCCTCACGTCTGACTGCCTGCGGACGATCATAATCCCTGCGACAAACAATGCCAGCAGCGGAATCAGGTAAACCACAAGCCTGAATCTCACAACTGCAGCATAATATCTGCCGTCAAGTAATCTTCCTCCTTTAATCTTTGATAAATGTCTTGCTGCTCTCTTTTTCGCTTTGCCGTATCCTTCACACTTCTTAATACGTCTGAACCGTACATAGCCTGTAACACATTCATCTCCCGATGCCTTTACCACTTTTTCCAACATGTCTGCGGAAATGTCTTTCTGTCTGTTTTTTCTTAACGTAATTATTAACCACCTTCCTTGTCACAATGATATTATCTGGGTTGCTGATTCGAACTGTACTGATAATTGATAAAAAGAATGCGGTGAGACCGCCGTTGCAAATTCGAATGTAAAAATAAAATAACGCTGCCGCATCTTAAAGTCAATAGCGGCAGCGCAATTTATATTTTATTAATTTTATTTAGGAAAATTTAATGTCATGTTATAGATTTCTCTTTTGGGAACCCCTCTGTCCTTCGCAACAAGCTTGATTGCTTCCCGCCGTTCTATCCCCTGTGACTCATAATGCTTAAGGTGCTCCTCTAAAGGCATTTCCTTCCACGCATCCTGTTTATCGCGGATAATATCCTCCCGGTTAAGCCCTGCAATTACGAGTACGTATTCCCCACGCGGTTCATTTGCATTATAATAGTCGACTGCACCCTTGATGTCTGAACGGTACACAGTCTCATGGCGCTTGGTAAGTTCCTTGCACACCGCAATCTGTCTGTCACCTCCGAGAATCTCTGCCAGTTCGGCAAGCGTCCTGCACAGTCTGTGCGGTGCCTCATATATGATCATGGTGCGTGTTTCATGCGAAAGTTCCTCAAGAACTGCGGCACGTTCTTTCTTATCTGACGGAAGAAAAGCTTCAAAAACAAATCTTCTCGTCGGAAGCCCCGAAATGATCAATGCATTGATACATGCTGCCGGTCCCGGAACGGACGTTACGTTAATTCCGGCCTGAACCGCCTGTCTTACAAGTTCTTCACCCGGATCGGATATTCCCGGTGTTCCGGCATCGGTTATCAACGCTACAGTCTGTCCGGCAAGCATTTTATCAACAAGAACTTTAGCTTTATCAACTTTATTATATTCATGATAGCTTGTCATCGGCGTATCAATCTCAAAATGATTTATAAGCTTTATGCTGTTCCGCGTATCTTCCGCCGCTATCAGATCAGCTTCTTTCATAATTCTGACCGCACGCACCGGCATATCTTCAAGATTGCCTATCGGTGTTGCACACAGAAAAAGCTCTCCGGTTTCTTTATTTTTAGTATCCAAAATCAAACCTCCGGTCTACGAGTTATATACATTAAGTAATTCATCCGTATAAACACCGGGCGATGTATATACGATTAACGGGCTTTCTGCTTTAAGCATCGGCCGTCCTCCGCGGATTCCCTCTATAAGTACCATGTTGGCATCCTTATCCGCATACGGATGCACCATGCGCATACGTTTGGGTTCTATCCGGTATTGTTTCATGAGCATTATTATCTCCGTGAGACGATGCGGCCTGTGTACCATATAAAAACGTCCCGACGGTTTCAGGACTTTGGCGGCCTCCCTTATAACATCTTCCAAAGTGCATAATATTTCATGACGCGCGATTGCCTTATGACTCTCCGGATTCTTGAGCCCGTGGTTCTCATTCATATATGGCGGATTAGTTGTGACAACATCAAAAGAAGCCCCACCAAACAGTCGGGAAGCTTCCTTTATATCACCATGCACAATATCGACATCTGCCTCAATCCTATTCAATTCCACACTTCTACGGGCCATGTCAACATTAATATCCTGTATCTCCAGTCCCGTAAAATGCAGTCCGGTAATCTGATCATTGCGTGCTTTCATCAGAATCGGTATGATTCCGTTTCCGCATCCGAGATCAAGAACCTTATCGTCCTGCCTCACTGTGGCAAACGCACTTAATAAAACCGCATCCATTCCAAAGCAGAAAATATCTGTGTTCTGTATTATTCTGTATCCGTTTCTTTGCAGATCATCAAGTCGTTCGCCCTGATTCAGCTTAATTGTCATCTAACTTGGATTTTCCTTCCTTACGTTCAAGTTCTTCAAGCGCACGGATCTCGGCATCTGCCATATCTTCCTTATAACTGTTGTTACGACGCTTTTTAGGTTTGAATTTAATCTCATCAACCTTATATTCTTTGATATCTTTCTCGCCATTTTCCAGTGTGACAATAATTTTGATCTTCTGTCTCAGGACATTGACGCTGTATACTTCTCCGGTCATTCCGTCCTTAGTGGACACTTTATCCCCGACATCCGGGAGTCTGCTGTTAAGATATTCATAGGTATCCTGTTCATTCTTAAGGCAGCACATAAGCCTGCCGCACATTCCCGATATCTTGGCCGGATTAAGCGAAAGATTCTGTTCCTTAGCCATCTTAATTGACACCGGTATAAATTCCGACAGATACGACTGACAGCACAAAACTCTGCCGCATATTCCGATTCCGCCACGTATTTTGGTCTCATCACGCACGCCTATCTGGCGAAGTTCTATTCTGGTTCTGAACACAGCTGCCAGGTCTTTTACCAGTTCACGGAAGTCAATTCTTCCGTCCGCCGTGAAGTAAAAGAGCACTTTATTGTTATCAAATGTATATTCAACATCTATAAGCTTCATCTCAAGCTTATGCTTGGCTATTTTCTCAAGACATATCTTGTATGCTTCTTTCTCTTTCTTACGGTTGGCCTCCTCTTTCTTATCATCCTCAGCCGTAGCAATACGGATAACCGGTTTCAGCGGAAGTACCACTTTATCATCTTCGACTTCTCTTATTCCGAGAACAACATTACCGTATTCCACACCTCTTGCTGTCTCAACGATAACGTGCTGTCCCTTTTCTATTTTCATATTCATCGGGTCAAAAAAATATACTTTTCCGGCCTGTCTGAATCTGACACCTATAACTTTAATCATGTCAATTCTCCTTAATATTTAACAGCATAAGCTCGATTGCCAGATCAAAATTAACATTGGCATCAAGTCTCTGCTTGGCTGTCTCGCATCCGCGCAGGATATTCTCCAGTCCTTCATAGGAACTCTTGCTTGCCTGCTTTCTTATATAATTAATATCATCCATAAACACCAGATTATTGGCATCCTTGGTCACTTTAAAAAGCAGGACGTCCCTAAACCACATCTCGATAACATCAATATAGTCCTTTATGTCATCCTTGTATTCTCCTGCACGCTTAACCGCGTCAAGAATGTCCGGATTACTGTATGTGTGTATATTCTTGGCTATTTTGAGGGCTTCATCCCTTATCTTATCAAATACGTCCGATTTTACAAGCGAAACCGCACGGCCAATCTTTCCCTGTGCATACGAAGCACACATTCTCGCTTCATATTCCGGAAGCTTATGCTCACGCATGAGATAGTCCGCCACAACGCTGTCCCTTAACGGTCTGAACTTAAAAATAATACATCTTGATATGATCGTCGGCAGAAAAATCTCATCATTATTCGTAAGAAAAATGATAACACTGTATGCCGGCGGTTCCTCAATGGTCTTAAGAATCGCATTCTGCGCCTGGACCGTCATTTTCTCGGCTTCGTCGATGATATATACTTTATATCTGCCGTTATACGGCTTAATCTGTATATCTTCCACAAGACCGGTTCTCACATCATCAACACCGATGCTGCCCGGTTTCTCATGCCGCACCCATATGAGGTCGGGATTGTTCCCGGATTCTGTCTGCTTACAGAAATGACACTCTCCGCAGCCTTCGGCACCTCCCTTTTCACAAAGAAGAGCCTCGGCAAAGGCCTTGGCAACCATCTTTTTGCCGGAACCGTCATCTCCGTCAAAAATATATGCATGGTTGACTTTATTGTTGGTTATCGCATTCTTAAGCTGTGCGATTATATTCTCATGTCCTATAATTCTATCATATGCTGACATAGCTGTATCCTCCCTTGTTCCGGCACTACGCCACTATATCTAAGAGCAGTCCCTGAATCTCGCCTACTTTATTAAGAATCGTAAGGTTGTCCTTCTCGTCCTTGACAAGCTCCTTTGCAAGATCATCAAGATTCTTATCCACCAGCCTTACTATGCCGTAAACCCTGTGTCTGCCTCTTCTGTCAAGAAAATTCTCTCTTGAAAATTCATGGGAATGGGTAACTACCTCATTCATAAATTCCTTGACGAGTGAACGGTATTTCTTCATATCGGTGACATCCATATGCTTAGCGATTCTCTCACCCTGTGCCGTAATCTCGTCCATAAGGGATCCCAGCTTATTCTGCAAATCTTTCTCTTCGATATTGCTGACAAGCATAAACTTAAACGACCCGTCCGATTCCTTGGGCGTACTCTTAATTTCAATAGGCGCCGCGCCTGTAATATCTTTAACCTTTATGGCCATTTAAAAATCCCTCCTTTTCCACATAATTATATCATACCTGAATCTAAATTGCTAGTTTATCACATCCGCAATATATGCACGTATTTTATCAATACACCTGTCAAGGTCGTCATTATTAAATCTGATATCTATATCGAGCGCTGCTATTTTATCATCAGAGAAATCATCCTCATCCGCAAGAAATCGTCTGCACATCTCAGCATATTTGGGATTCTTCTGTGAATCCTCCCGCGCAAGCGCCCTGTGTATACGTGTCTTCGCATCTACTTCTATATATATCGGATGTACTCGGTCTTTACCGTAGTAATTTCTTATTTTATCGTAAGCCTCCAGCGTTCCTATTATGATATATGATTCTTTTGAGTCCATATCTATCTGTCCGTCATCGAGGGTAAAATATTTCCAAACTCCGTAAACCGTATTATACGCGCGAAGTTCCACTATCCGGCCCTGCTCCTCATACTGCGCACAGTGTTCTTCATCAGTAAAAAAATATTCCCTGCCATCCGCTTCACCGTCTCTCATCGGTCTCGTGGTGTACATCGTAACCGTCTTAAGCCCGCAATCCGCCTGACCCACCAGCCTTGAAAAAATCGTATCTTTTCCCGATGAACTTTTTCCCATAATCACAAAAATATCTGCCATGTAAATCTCCTGTTTCAATCGTCCGTTACCGGTATCATGCCGTCCGCCGTGATTCCTCGTATCTCAAAACCGCGTCCGGCGTACTCTTTAATCTCCCTTAAAATGTCATCGCTTACCATCTCGCCCGGAACTACCCACGGCACTCCCGGCGGATAAATGTATACATATTCCGCGCATATTCTGCCGGCTGCATCTTCCGCGGTTATCATCTGCATGTCGTGCCCGTCAATCTCCCATGGCTCATGCACCTTAACCGGCCACCCGAAATCTATATTTTTATCCTTGTGCACACTGTGTATTTTATTATCCGTCTCCAAAAGCGCATTATACAATCTGTCGATTCCTTCATCGGTATCCATGCAGCTTGTCATTGCGATGACGTATTCCGCGGATGCCATCTCAGCTTCAAGATGATATTTGTCCCTGAGAATCCGCATAAGTATATTTCCGTTTATTTCGGAATTATCCGTACATATGACCACTTTCTCCATATCATATCTGCTGCTTTCAAACAGCCGCAGATGCTTAAAACTCCTGCATTTTTCACGAAATTCCGCCATTCTTTCATAATGGTATGCGTGAAGGGCCGCTCCCTCGCTTTCCATAATGTCCATGCACCGCTCAACCGACGCGGTCAGCAGATATGACGGGCTTGTACTCACATATATATCTGTGTATTTCTTGATAACACGACTGTCAACCCGGCCGCTTCCCACACACAGAACCGCCGTCTGCGTAAAAGCCGGAAGCGTCTTGTGCAGGCTCATTATAACAATATCCGCGCCCTCCGTTACAGGGTTTGACGGGAATTTATCCCCGATTCCGAAATGAGCACCATGCGCACAATCAACTATCAGCACTCCTCCGTGCGAATGTACAATGTCCGCTATTCTTCTGATGTCTGATACTACACCTTCATAAGTCGGTGAAGTGATAAACACAGCCTTGATATCCGGAAATTCGCAGTATTGGCGCTCTATATCTTCCGGCATTATCTCACCCGCAATCCCAGCTCCATCCGTGTGCGGATAAATATATTCCGCGCGTATCTGCCTTACAAAAATAGCATTATATGCTGATTTATGCGAATTTCTGGCAATCAGTATTCTCTCGCCCGGCCTTACCGCTGCCGATACCGCTGCCATTATTCCCGATGTACTTCCGTTTACCAGAATATAAGATTCCCGCGCTCTATAAAGTCTGTTTACACGCTCCGTCAAGTCTTTGAGAATCCCCGCAGGCTCATGCAGATCATCAAATCCGTCTATCTCCGTAATATCGTAATCATACGGATTGATATTCCATGTGAGGTTTCTCTTATGCCCCGGCATATGTAACGGGTACATGTCCGACTGCGCATACGCTTTCAGTCTGTCCGTAAGTGTTCCCATCCGCGCACCTCTACATAAAACGGTTGATGAGTGAATTTATTTTATCCATATCATCATTAACCCGATTCTCTATATTTTCTTTCCGGTATTCAAAAATAATCCTGTCATAATCGCCCTGTTCCGTTATTCTGTAAGCACCGCGCACTCCCTCATCACTCATATCCTTATCGCTGTACTCCAATACTCTTTTTGCATCGGCATATCCCAGATTCATTCGGACTTTCGCACCGCGTGGTGTAAAATCAAGCGTCCCGTCCCAGAAATCCCCTATCGCCGCCGACGGTTTAATATATACAAATTCCGCATCCGGGTATCTGTCATAATCAATCTTTCTGTCCATTGACAGTCCTATAACTATAAAATGCCTTATACCCTTATCATAAAGCGGCTCTATCGGCAGATTGTCCGTAAGCCCGCCATCCCTGTATTTTCTGTCGCCTATCTGTACCGGCGTATATATAAAAGGCAGTGCGGATGATGCCAGAAGGATATCCTTAATCTCATCCTGCGGTCTGTTATTCAGCTCAAAATATCTGATACTGCCCTGTCCCTCTCCGTTCTCATCATATTCCGTGGCCGCGGCATAAACTGTTACATCACCGGTTCTGACCTGCTCCAGATTGACATAATCATCTATCATCTTAAGCAGTCCTTCCCTCGAAACCAGGCCTTCCTTACCGTCAATCATCGATGGCTCGATTGCGAGAAACTGCCCAGGCGAGACGCTCTCCCATGCCGCCCCGGCCGCCTTGATGTCCTTATTGGCAAAAAGAACCGCATTCAGCGCCCCGACGCTCGCGCCCGAAACCGCCGTGATGTAATCCTGTATTCCGTATTCCCACAATGCCTTAAAAGCACCGGCCTGATATGCTCCCTTGCCGCCGCCTCCGGCCAACACCAATCCCCATTCGTCCTTAGAAAAATCTTTCATTGCACAATCCTCCGCCATAATTCCAATGTATTACTATTATATTGCACGGACGGACATTTGGCAACCGGTTGTGATGTACATCGGTTAGCCAGTAAGTAATATTTTACCTCTAATCATTCTGCGTATATGTCTTAACAAAAGTTTTCCTTTTCAGTGTCCCCATTCGTTGTTCTATAATCTCCAAATATTCCTTTTTTATATACAACTTGGTACCACTATATAATGGAATAGCATTTCCAGAATATTCGATATTTCCTTTATAACTCGATGACCATTTTTTCATAATGAAGACGATGTCATTCATCTGATTGACTGCAATATATCTTCTATTTATATAATCAAATTCAACATGAAGATTAAGTAATTCAGTAACTGCCATTCCAGGCAACAGATAGTCTTCATTTTCCAATTCTAGATCTATCGTTCTAATAAGGTCAATCAATGATTTCCTATTATCTGATATCATATAACATTCGTCTTTTCCAACTGCGGTGGATAAATATTCTGCGAATGGAATATTGTGTTCTTCATCATTTCCTACCACTATTCCGTGATACGCAAATGTCAAAGACACCTGTTGATAGTCTATGTGCTTTTTTGTTTCCGAACATCCAATTAAAATATATTCATCCTCATTATTTTTAAGAAAAGTCTCACATGAATTATTCTTTTCATACAGATGATTCTTTGGTTGCATTTCACGGCACTTAAATATTCTATACATTCCCTGAAAGTCAGGCATCAATCGGAATAAATTTTGTGGAATCAACCATGGCTTTCTATCAATATAAGCTTTTTCAATGATTGCATGGAGCGCATATTGAATTACATATGATTTGTACACGGTATTTGTTTCAGGTATCTTACTTCCCCCACCAACAAAATCGCGTATTTTATCATTCAATCTACTTGATGCATGTAGCCTTTCGTACAGTTCTACATAGTCAATACCACAAATATCGACCACCTGCATAATTAAATCTCTATATACTGAATTCTTAGCGTATTCATCGGTTCCTTCTCTAGCTTCTTCTTTTCCAAGATCATATAGTTGTTCAACTAAGTAAAACTCAATATCTTCTTGTTCCATATAATCAGGCACATGCTTATCAACACACTTTAAAAGAAAGCCATTATATATTGTAAATTCTGAAAATATTACATCTAAAAGCATATTTCCAGTTGGGTAAACAGCATCAATAGCATTTATCATTCGATTTATATTCAAACCTGTCAAACGGTAACTATAACATCTTATTAAGTCTGCAATTGCTATTTGTACCACAAGATTATAATGTTCATAATGTTCCAAGCAAACTACTATTGATTCTGTGAATTCTGAATAATTCTCTTCTTCAGCAGCATTTGCCAAATAAGAATAAGTTGCCAGAAACGATTCCTTACCTCCATCAACGAACCGCATTAATAAGCAATTACGTAGTTCTAACAATTCGTCCGTTTCTTCCAGAACATTATCAATAGGATACTGATTAAGATTCGGGAAACGCAGTTTCATAATATCAAAGGCATTTCTCCAAATTATAATAATTTCATCCTTATCATATCCAAGCGCAGAGAGTGCATCTAAAAGACCTTTTGTAATTCTTCCCGAATGTGAAATAATAACTTCAGGTAACTCACTATAAAATGTGTTCCAAGCCACATCAGAGTTTATGGATATACTATTGAGAAATTCATCCTTATCAATCAATGAACTCCTCCATTCATATGAATAAAGATACAATAGCATATGAACTTCTGACATTTCTTTATCATCCAGGTCCAATCCTTTAATGATTTGTAAAACGATATCCTTATGTTTTTGACTATAGCCCCACCCTCCTGATTTAGCAATAATAAATCTTAGTAAATCAAGTAGAGTATCCCTATCATTCTGATAATTTTTAATGAATCTACATATATCTTCTTCATCACACTCACTCAAATTATGTGTCTCAAACCATTTCTTTGCCTCCTGCAGCGTTAAGGCATCAAAATGTATTTGATTGTTTTTGATAACATCAACTTTTTTATTACCTTCATTATTTTCAATGTCGTTTGGTTTTTTTATATGAAAATATTCTATATACTGCGAAACATCAAATCCTGCTGACGCAACAGTTAATAAAAATTCTTTAATGCTTCCATCTTTCCACGAATCATTTTCCGGCCAAGGACTATCAAGAATATTGAATCTTGAAACAATATTAATAACAAGTTCATTCATACGACACTTAATCAGTAATTTTTCATCATTATCTGTTTCTTTACACATTTTCTCTAGTGCTTTGAATACAGATGTAGCTACATCAATTATTCTTGGGCTTGTATCATTCGGGAGTGACTCAATCAATCCAATTACAATATCCAAATAACTAGAATCATTGCAGTATTTTTCTATAGCAGAACGTATCATACCCTCCACAACCCAGCTTTTCCCATATTTGACTTGTAACTCAGCCAAAAGCGAAAGTGCATATCTCGGCTCTGTCTTGAGTAATTTATCAAACCAACGATTTAAGAAATGCTTTGTTTCTCTTCCATCAGTATGATTCCATAAAGCTATTGTCATTTTGGTTATTGTATCACGTTCATCTTTTGAATTTTCTTCAACAGATTCAAAAAATATATTATAAGAGTCCATTATCTGCTCTAGGATAATATCCCTGTGATATCCATACGCCACTAGATAATGAGCACACATGTCAAAATACTCTAAAGCCTCAGTCTGATTATATTTTGAAATAATGCTAACAAAACGTAGTTTTGCTGCAGCAATACAATCATATACTTCATTTTTTTCTATCTTCTCCTGAGTCCTCAATAAATATGGTTTAATAATTTCATAATTATCAATAGTCATAAAACGAGATATCAATCCTAAAAATTCAGCATCAGTTAATGGCCCTCCCATACTATTATCCAAACTTGTTCCAGTTTCATCATCAAGCTGTTCGAGAATATCCAATGCATTCTTCAGATTTTCTATTGTTCCATATTGTACAATCAGTTTTACTGCACGTTCATACGACCTTGTCAACTCGTTCTGAAGAAAATACAAGTCACAAGTCCGCGGTTGACCCTTGAAAACTTCCGTATCCAACAACAATAATTCCAAATTAGCAATTGCTGATTCACATATTGTTTTAGGAGCCATTTGTGCCGTGTGTGCACATAATTCTGACATTTTGACGGAATATATTATCCAATTATAGTACCAATTAATATTTTCACAATCCTCGCATATTGCCTCTATAACCTTACTTTCCCCCTGCTTAGCGAGATAATATATTTGCGAAAACATTTTTGTGAAAATACCTATATTCTCTTCACCTATTACCTTCAATGTTTTAATTTTTCCCCAATTTTCCATTGCATCCTCAATGGAAATTTTATTTTGTGGATAAAACCCACTTTTAATATATGAAAGATAGTTTTTCCAATGATTCAGCTGTAGTTTATTTGCAATGGAAATAATTTCATCAAATTCCATATAATCATACAGCTCATCATAGGCAATCTCAATGCATTGGTATATTATTGAAACATTTTCTTTTTCTATCGACTCCATAAGTTTAGGAATGATACTAACTCCTTGTTCATCAAGATAATATCACCTGTAATTTCCATCAAATCATTTATATTAAGATAAAAATCTGCCCCACAAAGAGCATTAATCGTACGATTGTTGCGTATCTTTGTATACAGATAAGTATAATATTGTGATAGACTGATATCGTAGTCTGGTATTTCATCTATTAGTTCTTTATTCACATCTGAGTTCTGTAATTGACGCAAAATATAATTAAGGTATAGTGCATTTCCTTGTGACTTCTTGAGTAAATACTCACTGATTGATACCCCATCACCTTCTTCTATCATATCATCATTGATATTAAAAGTTGTCATCAAAGATTTTACTTGTTCCTCTTTCCATGGTTCAATTTCAAATATACTGTAACCCTTACTTTTAAAATGCTCTATTTCATCTATTGGCTGGGATGATATAATCACATAACAGTTATCAGGGAATTGAATTTCCAACAATTCTGTAATAATTTCAGTTTCAGAACGCGAAATAATATCTTTATGCAACTCATATTCTCTTGATATATGATCAAGACCATCTACCACCAAATAAAACTCTTCTTTAATAAATCTGAGCAAATTTTCTAGTTCTGTTTTATCTGCTCCAAAAATTGTATTTTTATGTTCAATTAGTTCTGGACATTGTTCCAAAACCTGTGATACTAAATTTCCATATAATGAAGTAACACATATTCTTTCTAAACTATTTGCATCCTGTAACGATTGAAAACAGTTATAATGTATAACTTTACTGTTTTCGCTCATAAGTTTATCTATATATTCATCAACAAGCCACGACTTTCCTGAACCAGGGTTTCCTGAAATAACGATATGTTTAAAATCACGAACTTCTCTGTGTAACCTGTTTATCTCATCTCCTAATATAATTTGATGTGTTGAATCCACAGGAAATCTTTGATCAAATTTTCCATAATCCATTATTAATCCAAGACGTCCCATTAATATACTTGTATAAATTCTGTTTCCTATAGCTCTGGAGCGTTTCACTTCCGTTGCAAGTTTATTGATAACATCCTCTACATTTAGTGCATCATTTGGATATATTCCTACACCCAATTTTTCAACTTGTTGAATAATTACACTTTCTAAAGCATCCGGTTTCTTTAAATCAAGACTTGCTTTAGGCATTTCTAAAATGATGGATAATTCTTTACAAAAACATAGAAATTCATCTCTATCAATAAGTCCTGATTTAATCGCTGTATTGAATTTTCTCCATGTTTTTGGAGGTTGCTTTTCTATTGGCCAAAATGACTCTCCATCAAACGAATATGCAGAAACAAAAAATGGAAGAGTGTGTTCTTCGATAGGCTTTAAAAAATCTACAAGTGAGTCATCCTCTTTAGGTTTATTCCACGCAAGACATAACTTTATTTGAGTATCATATCCGGATTCTTTCCTCTTTTTCCAAGATGTAAAAAGATCACTTAATGCCGTATCATGTCCATTACCATTTGCAAAATCATCTTTAGTAAGTTTATGTGAATTTTCCTCGTCAGAATACTTAATCTGAAATTCAATGCTATTATTAGGCATCTTAACCTTTAAATCATCAAATTTATCTCCGTTAAAATCCTTACGGTCTATAATTAGTTCTGCATCGGTCTGATGAAGTATGAGTTGTAAAATTATTGAAACCGTAAAATAGTCTTGATATTCATATCCTTCATGAATTGGGCTCTGCATTTATGACCTCCTCACATAAGCATTAAAATGAATCGATGTAGTACTTCTTGACTGCTAAAAATTTTACTTTTTATTATTTTACCATATATGGTCCTATCAAATATAGCCTTTCCTTTGTCCTTATGTCTTGTATCACTATTCATTGTCAAAAATAACAGATAATTGCTCTTCCATCTGGTGAACCAAATTAACAACCAATGCATTTCCCATCATAAATCTTCTTTTATTAACTGGCATTTCAATATTTTCTCCATCAACAAGACATTCTTTGGTCCAATTAGTTGGAAATCCTTGAATCCGCTCCATTTCAACCGGCGTCAATAATCTGATTTTTCCAGTTAACTTATCTTTAACAATATGTGTTGTTCTACTAAAAGAGCCTTCACTTGTTAACATTGTTCTTGCTGGTTTATCATATGAATCAATCATTGCCACTGGTCCTTCAGAAAACACGTATTCATGTCCATTTGCAGCTGTTCTATTGATTTTTTTAGCGCCCTTTATATATTGCCATGTCTGACGCTGCTCCTTCGGCAGTTTCCCCTTAGTTTCATCACTGTGATCAATCTCAGGATATGTATAATAAAGTCTGTTTTCTGGTATAAAAAATTGCTTATCAACTTCTCCATCTTCCATTATATCACCTAAGGTAATTCGTTTTCCAGCATATAACGGACTTGTCTTTATTGTATAAAATATACCATCTTTCATTACGCCTGTATTTTCAAAATTAAAGGTAAATGCATCCGATAATTCGCCAATTCCATCTGGCAGTTTATCAAATTGCATTTTCTTTTCATCTGTAATTTCTACTGGAAAACTCTTGGCAAAAAAACCTTCTTTATGAATTAACTTAAACATACTTAATCTACGAAGTTCTTCTCCATACATAAAATTATATTTAATAGCTTCGCATATTCTATTTGCATATTTTGTGGAATTTTTATATGCAAAAATAAAAGTACGTCGTCTTCTCTGCTGATATCCATACTCAGCAGCATTTATTACACGCCATTCAACTGTATATCCTAAATCTCTAAAGCACGCAAGGATTATTCCAAAATCCCTACCTCTTTGTTTGGCTGGACTTTTTATCAATCTATCAACGTTTTCAAGAAGAACAAATGGTGCACCTTTAGCCTCTAACATATCTCTGATATCCCACCAAAGGACTCCTTTTTTCCCTTCCAATCCTTTTGAGGTTGCTAATGAAGACGCTACTGAATAGTCTTGACATGGGAACCCGCCAACCAATAAGTTATGATTCGGTACACATTTCTTGTTTACTGTATTGATATCATAATTTGTTGTATCTTCTCCATTAAGGTCAAGACATGTTCCAAATCTATTAACATAGCAATCATGAGCCCACTGTACTTTCTTATCTGCTGGTTCCCATTGACTAAACCATACAGTTTTCCATTTTTCAGGTTTTGATGTATCTTCTATACTGTTGATTGAGTTTAAACCGCATCGAAAACCACCAACTCCAGCAAATAACTCGCACACTGTCTTATCCATTTTTAATTGCTCCTTACGTTAGTTTTTCTTTAATTTTACCATACAGATTACAATTGATCAACCATTATTTATTTCAATAAAAGCAATATCTTGATTCACATAACTATATTTTATAAGTTTACAATTATTCCAGGTACACGCCTGCGTAGGTCTGTATCCCTTGGTAAAATTTCTTATACATTGTTGGCCACGTTTTTCAATCACATCTTTTGGAAAATCAGATGCTATCACATAAGCTTCTATCATAGAATAATCCCCATGTGCATATTCTTGATTTATCCAATCAACATATTTCATGATTTGATCGATTACATCTTCATTTGCAGTATCTCTTTTGATTTCAATAACTAAATATTTTGATATTGTCTTATAACCATCAATATATCTATATCCAAAAATATCCATTTTATCCATATAGTCTATTGGTTTGAACGGAGATGCAGCCACCTGATGTGAAATATAGTCCCACTTCCCGAATGGTGTATCATTTTCTTTTTGTAAAATATCACACAATGCAGCTTCAATAGCCATTTCATGTTTTATTTTATTTCCCGCCTCTGCATTTGCCAGAATTCTATATGCGTTAAGTCTATAATTTGCATTCACTTTATTTTCAATCTCTATATGTGCACAATCTGAAAATGTATATATATTTGTTCTTTCTACAATTGAATCTTCATTTCTTTTTAAAATAACATCTTGGAGTGCTTTATCTTCTTCATCATCAATTTTTATAAAAGATACTTTCCACATAGTTCTAAGGATTTTGAATTTTTGCGGATTACTACTTAACGCTTCATCCATATCAACACTATTCATAAAAAAATATGGCGCCGGTATAAATGTACATAAACATCTATTATCAGGAGTACTATTTTGCAAAAGGGCATCCCGTTGTGCAACACTCTGTTCAGAATAATTTACCGGTTCATCTGCTCCAATATAATTAAGGTACTTACAATCAAACTCAACATTAACAATTTTTCCAATTCCATATATTTTTCTTTTATGGAAAAAATAGATAGAATCCCCTTGCTTCATGCTAAAATAGTCAGCAAAAGTACCTTCTTGCGGTGTATTCCAATTCCTATTCTTAGGTTTTGTCATAATGGTACTATATACCCCAGATGTAACACATTTTTCTAATGCATCAATATCATTGATATTCATTATATATCCAGCCATATAACACTCCTTATCGTAATTCATTATTAATCTGAGACAAAATATATGTATTATTTAACCAAAAACACTGCTTTGGATAATACCTTCCATCAGGTAATTCATCTGTATCACTTGCATTCTGTCCATGTGGACGCACATGACACACTTTATTCTCTGACGCCTTTGGAAAATTATTATAATTGATTCCATTGATTACTTGAATTTGTAATCCGTCTTTCAAAACTTGTACTGTTTTTTCCCATACTTGTCTCACATCTGTTTCAAGATCTTCATATGGAATATTCCAAAACTGACATCCTCTAAGTCTTAATACTCCTTCTGAATCAAATTTGTAAACAATGAAAAGGAATCTAGTTTCTCTCAAATAATTGCCAAATGTAGAATCTTCCCACTTCTCTTTAATAAGCTCCTTGAATTTGAATGTTGGAAAGGACATACTCTCTTTAATCTTTCCATTACTTCCAATTCTGATTGTTTTAACCACAACATTGGCCTTTTCAAATTCTTCTGCATGATTTCCTTTAATACCTAACATTCTATATGCAAGCATTGCTTCCAAATTTTTAGGTTTTTTTTCTAAATTAACATCAAATTCTATTCCGAGTTTTTCTATACTTTGCCCTCTGTACGAATCAATCTTACTAACAACATAATCTTCAAATGAATCCTGTGCCGTATCTACAATAATCGGTTCATAAGTCTGTTTCCCTGGAACAATATATGTATTAAGCACATATGTCATGTAAGAACTCTTAAATGCAAACGCTCTTGGCTTTGCCAGTATATCACTGAAGGGTTGTCTTCTTCTATCCTTAGAAGTCGCTGCTTTTGGCGCTGCTCCCAAATACAGTGTATCTCCCTCTGATAATTCATGCGCTTTACCCTCTTTAATCTTTTCAACAATGACTTCATAATCATGCTTTATTATTTTTACATCTTGCTCGGGTGGTGTAAATAATCGAGTATATCCTATTTTATAATCAAGATTTTGTTTGATATCTTGTTGGTACAAATAATATATCAACAGTATAAGCCTCGATTTATTCCACAAATGACTCTCTTCAAATTTTTCGTTTACTACAGAAAAATAATCTATCATAGTAAGAATAAGTCTCTCTTTTGCAGATAATGTGCCATTCTTATTTCTTTTATATGGCGTAACTTTTAATTCAACTCCCGCTTCTGAAAAATCTGGTCTTGAATCACTATTACATAGATAGTGAAAAAATTTTTCTTCTATTAGTTGTCCTAAATTTCCTTTATTCCTCTTTACCTGTGACACTTCCACAGTTCCATAATCCACTCCTGTTTTAGTATTGATTACAAAAGTACCATCATCTTCATCACAAACTTGTCTAAACGTTTTCCCAATCAGTTTCCGGGCATAAGCCTCAATTGACGCTGGATTCCTTTTATCATACTCATTAATATTTTCCATTAGATTTCTCCTCCCAATTCTATTTCAAAAATCAGTTCCTCAATAACTTTAATACATTCATCTGTGTTATTTTTATAGTCTTTTCCAAAAAGTGTATAGGTGTCCATCCCATATAAATAAGTGCTTAATCTGTCTCTTTGTCTCGCTCAATATTTCTTTCAATTTTGCTTATCCAATAATCAGCGTTTTTTCCATTCTGTAATTTTGTTTTTAATTCAGTCCAATCATTTCCATGAAAAAATTCTCCATCACAAAAAATCGCAACTTTATACTTGGTCAATGCAATGTCTGGACTTCCTGGTATCTTCTTATAGTTTTTGCGATAATGATAGCCTTTTTCCCATAACGCTTCTCTTAAAATTATTTCAATACTTGTGTCCTTCCCTCGTATTTTACTCATATTCTTATGACTTTTCGGAGAAACATCTCCATAAAATCTTGGTTCTTTCTTTTTACTCATCTTTTTCATTTCTACCCAATATAATTATAAATAGTAATGTATTTATTATACCATGAACGCATCTTCTGTACAATTTACAAATCATATAGATAGCACAATACTGAATTTTTCTTTAAATTCCGCCACTCTCCGTTGGAATTTAATCTTACACACTACCTTCCAATGGCTTGTTTACCATCCAAAAATCCAGAAAATTTCACTACAAATTACTATGATTATATCAGAAATTCAAGATTTATTCTCTAAAATCATTCGATTTCAGGCCATTTTTAAAGGCACTGTAGGATTTATCCGTGTACTACTATTTAATTTTTCAAGTCAACTATCCACCATAAGCAAAAAACAGGTCTCACAGCGTACGCCGCAAAACCTGCTCAATTCTTATTCCTTTATTTCTCATCCAAACCTGCGTTTTACCATATCCACCAACAGCTCAGCCGTTCCCTCCAGTCCAAGCGTGCTGCTGTCTATAAGCACATCCTTCTTTATATCCTATCGGTCTTATCAGTTCCCTCGGTTTGGCCGGATTGGATATATAAAATGACGCCGCGTCAAAATCTATCATATATCTTAACTGTTGTATTAGATATAACCTCATCTCATCAAAATCCTTCATTCTAAAACAAAAAGCGCCGCTTCTCTACGAAGTGGCGCTCCTTTACGCTTAAAAATTTTCTATGCTCTGATGATATAATTATCTTTCCTCGGCGCTGCCTCTTTGACTCCGCCTTCATCCCTGTAACCTAGGATGCAATTCCCGATACCTTCACAGTTCTCCGGCAAGCCCCATTTCTTCATAAGGTCCTTACCTTCCGGACTTTCAAATACTTCCTTCGCCCTGAAGATATAACATGAATCCACGCCTACCGCCTGTGCCGCATTAAGAAGGTTACCCATAACCAGCACTCCGTCATACAGATATGTCGGTCGCTCCTTGTCTGCAAAAACAATCAGGACTGTCGGTGCTCCGTAAAACGGATCTCCGTCCATTCCCGCTACCGCCGCATTCATCCTTGACAATTTCTTAACAAGCTCCGGCTCCTGCACAACCACTATATACGGTGACTGTTTACCCATTCCCGTCGGCGCATATGTTCCGGCTTCAAGTATCGCATTCAGCTCGTCGTCCTTAATCTGCTCCGGCAGATACTTTCTGCAGCTTCTTCTATTCTTAAGATCATACAATGTCTCTTTCACAATTATTACCTCCTTGCATTAATTTGTATTTATATTATCACAAATATCCGGTTACGCAAGTGGAAAATTGCCCATTATTGTGGATAACCTGCTTTATAACAAAAAAACACCCTAAATACTTTAAGTATTTAAGGTAATAAAAGTGCCCAGAACCGGAATCGAACCAGTGACACGAGGATTTTCAGTCCTCTGCTCTACC
>ERZ857775.655-NODE-655-length-48554-cov-16.770284_pt1 | contig 48554 bp, 44 predicted proteins | sample MGYA00519698_ERZ857775 | MGnify/ENA primary metagenome ERZ857775 (study PRJEB31778, sample SAMEA3449363) | human gut metagenome | biome: human gut; feature: human-associated habitat; material: faeces | place: United Kingdom | collected 2010/2012 ...
CGCTACTATCTTGGCGAAGCGGCAAACAGCGTCAGGAAGCACATCCCTGAATATGCTGATTTCTATGCCAGAAAATATGCTGAGGTAACCAAACATCAGCACAAAAGAGCACTCGCGCTTACATCTCGTAAATTTGTACGACTCGTTTTTGGATTGCTGGCCAAAAACCAACTGTACACCGGCGAAAAGCTGGACGCCGAATATAATATCAAATCGAACTGACATTCGGTTTCGTGCAAAGCATACCCGAAGGTCTGTTAAAGTTACCCTTATTTCTGAAAAACATATCAAAATCTTTTTCAAAAAGTTCTTGACATATCACCAGAATGCTATATAAGCTAATGATTTTGGTTAGCATTAACTAACCCATAAAACAGAAAAATTTTAGGACGATAACGCCCTAAAATTCAGTGCAGTCATTTATTATGTAATTTTCAAAAGCCAAGGACTTCTTGCATACCAGGGTAAAGCATTTTACCGATGAAGTCCAAATGATTCAATGCCTGTTCTCTTGTATATTCATGTTTAATTGTTTCACAAAGAGCGGTGACAAATGTGGTACACAATATATGAAGTTCATTATCTGTTACTGTTTTATGAGGAAGCCCTCGCTTTTCAAGTACGCCAAACAAATCAATAATTCCTTGCATTTCGATTTCCACAAGACGCTCCTGAAAAGATTCATAAGGTGTACCATTTGAACAAACAAGTAATAATCGAAAAACATCATAATTGTCATACATAAAGTTAATAGATTCCCTGTTTTTTCCCGTTCTGAACTCGTTAAAATTTTTGAGGAAATCATCGTCACTAAGTCGAGAATATGTTTCTTCCATAGAAACATCGCACATCTTCAAAAAATCACTCGTTACTGGTTCTACCATTGCAGTAAACATAGCCTCTTTGCTTGGAAAATGGCGATATATCCCCGCAGCAGTAATTCCTGCTCGTCTTGCGATATTTTGCATAGACGCTTTCTCATATCCATGCTCTAAAAATTCCTGCTTAATACATGGGAGCAATTTATTATGTGTATCTGTCTTATCTCTCGGCATATAAAAACCTTCCTGTAAGTTAATTAGGTTAGCTTACGCTATTCACTATACCACATAGGAAATAAAAACGCAAGAGAAAAGTGTTAGTTTAGGCTCACCGTTTTTATGCCAATCTATAAACAAGAAGCAGCAGAATAATTTCTGCTGCTTCTTGTTTATAAAATTAATTCATCCAATATAATTTCCTCCGCCTGCGCCTTCAGCGTGTTCATCAACCCCACCCAGCGCATGGGGTCACGGGCTTTCAGTTCCTCGGTGACTCCCGCCATCTCTAATGTAATTTCTCTCTGAGAACGAATTATAAAATGAAGATAAAGCGCATATCATATCATTCCCAGCACATCCTATGAACAATAGAATGTAATAGGGTGATGTGATATGCCGAATGTGAAAGATTGCCCTTGATTTGAAACCTTCGGAGCAGAAGAGAGGCCTGGAGGTGCAAACCTCCAAGCCTCTTTTTAGTAAGCAGGTGTGCCATAGCCAAGAATAGAGCTACTTCCCACAGAATACTGTCTCCCACGGCAGGCATCCCCGGAGTTGCCCTCCACAGTGTAGACCACGCCGTTTTCGCACTTCTCCACGATTCCAACATGATCGGAAGTACCATCTCCATCCCAATCGAAGAAGATAATGTCACCGGCTTGCGGCTCATAATTTCTATCCTGCCATTGACCACTGCTTCGGAACCAGCTTACACCATCAACACAGGCAGAGAACTTCGGAATAACACCGCTTTCAATGTAACCACACTGGTCAGCGCACCAGCTTACAAAGCAGGCACACCATTCCACGCGACTGTCAAATCCATACCAGCTCCAATAAGGTGCACCGCCCTCATTGCCAAGCTGTGTCAGCGCTACTTCTACAATCACCTGATTGCCGCCAGCCGTAAAGGCCCGACCATAAGGGTAGTACCGCAGCACATGGTTGGGATACTGGGTATCGCCATAGCTGTTCCATCCCAATCGCTCTGCCTGCCTCGCAGAAAACTCCACGGCATTGGCATAGGAATAGCCGCCGTAATTGCTCACCGCCCAGGAGATATAGCCATTGCCAAAGTTATAGCCTTGCAACGCCAGCTTGATCCGCTCCATATCAACGGGATTTTCCACTTTGGCAGAGATGAGCGCTGCTTTCAGCTCCTGTACGCCGCATTGAATCGAATATTCTGGATCTTGTATCCCATTTGGCTCATGTGGATACCTTGTGTTAAAACTGCCCTCTGCTGCCTGCATGGGGTCAAGGCCACGGCCACCGCTTTCCTGCATCATGACTGCTTTTATCAGCTCCACATACTCCGGAATACCATATTGGGAAGCATACTGACGAATCAATGGCTCATAGGCTTCCACCTCAGCGCTGACTGGCGTGTAGGAATTGCTGCTGCCACCACCAAAGAGGGAAACGGCACAGCCAAGCAGTACAACAATCAGAATAATCATTACAGAAATCCAACCGCCAGCAAGCAAAGCAGACACCAATGCCTTCGTTCCGGCAATGATGCCCTTGACAGCAGAAGCAGTACCCTTTGCAGCGGCCTTGGTCACTTCCGCTGTTCTCTTTGCCGCTGTCTGGGCAGCCTGGGCCGTCCTTTTGGAAGTCTTTGCTGCAGCAAACGCAGATTTTTGTGCCGCAGATGATGCCTGCGTAGCCTTTACAGCTGCACTGCCTGTACGCTCAGCATTTTTAATGGAGCGTGACGCTGTTTTGATCGTACCTTTTCTTACCTTAGCAACAACGTTCCCGGTAGATTTGGTTGTCTGCCGAACACTGACGCCGCTTTTCTGTGCAGACTTGATTGTGGCTGTATCCCAGCTCCGTGTTTTTACTTGCGGCCAGATTTCTGTGTCAGAGGGCAGAGGGCTTGAACCAGATAAAGATGGATGTGTCTGAACAGAATGGACAACTTCTGCTGCCCGCTGCTTTGTCCGCTTTTCCGCCTGTTTCTGTGCTGCTCTTTTCGGCTGTTCAACTCTTCGCTGCTCCATACGTTCCCGAACGGTGTTAATATTGTCCTTCGTGGTTTTGACTGCTTTACGGCCATGCCGGTCAAACTGATGAACTGCCTCATAAACCATGGAATCAGCATTGCCGGAAACTCGGTCGGCGGCATATTCCTCCGGGTTGCCCTCGGATACAGAAATGCTGTTTTCTGCTTTATCCTTGGTACGGACATACACCTGTTTCATCCGATCTCCAGCTATTGCTGCTTTGTCCAAAGTCTTGATGGTACCTTTTACCGCATCGCGTGTCTTAATCTCCAGCATCGGTATTCACCTCCCCAGGGGAGGGTGCAATCCGCTTTGCCACAACCACCATGCGGCCATTGTTGCGACTGTATTCACAGGTAGAGAGTGTGAGCAGGCTGTCACCGTACTCGGCACTGATTCCAGTATCATAAAGAGCCAGCGCCCTGCACTGCTCCATAAACGCATCAAAATCTTCCCTTGAATCAGCCTCTACAAAATGATAATACTTAAAACCATCCTGAGAATAGGCAACTGTTTTGAATACCGCAACAATCTCATAATCGCCGTATCCGTCCAATGTGTCAAAGTGAATGGTGGAATGCTCCCGATAGAATTTCTCGCTTTCATATTTGCAGAGGTCAGCAAACATAGAACCGTTGTTCATATGGTGGCCATATAAAATCAGATTGTCCGAACTGCCTACCATACAATTTTCCTGCACATACGGGGTTCCATAGTTACTGTACGAACCATCAAATGCGTGCTTCAGATAAAAGCTTGGATGATCCGGCGTCTGCATTACCGGGTAATTGATACTGGTACCGTCAATCGTGATCCAGCCCACAAAATCGTGGTTCTGTTCATAAACAGCAGCATATTTCTCATGAGCTGTAAGCGTTGTTTCAGCAGCCGGATTGCCTTCTTTTTCAGTGGTTTCTTCAGATGCCTCCGGCTGTTTCGATTCCTCCTGAATCAGCGCCGCAATTTCATAAAATGCCTCTGCGCTCTGCTTTTTATCGGCATACTGAATGGCCAGCATCACACCGGCGAATAGAAAAAGGGCGGCAAACACTGCCGCCCCACAAAAGGAACTCGTTGTTTTTAACTTTGGATTCATTGTAATCCCTCCATATTATCGTGTTTTTTCATTCTTAGTCGTAACAAGCTCCCGGCAATACTCCGGGTAACGCAGTTTAATGCCTTCCATGAAGTACGGCGCAAACTCACAGCAAAACAGGTCATTTGGGGTAAATTCATCACCCTGTCGCTCTGCGCTGTAACCATTCCACAGATTAAAGGCCAACTGGCACACACGAACGGTACCGCTGGTCTGCCAGCCGCCGTGCATTCCTTCCGGTTCAATGCAGTCCTGCTGAAAATTAAACATTTGTCGAATATTCGCCCGTGTCTCCGGGGCAATGCCCATGACATAGAAAAATGCCTGATGATAGCAGTCCTGCCTGCGGCTCTGCGCCATCATATCATGATAGAAATCCCGGTGTTCCCTCGATGCAAAATGGATTCTCATTCCTGTACCTCCTGTTTTTCTCCTCCAAATACGCCTTCGCCCGGACGGGTGGTCATCAGATCATAGAGCTTTGTCTGACGCGGCCAGCGGTTGACGAAAGGCACCAGTGCCGAACCATATTTAATCAGGCCGCAGCCGGCATCGGCGTTGGTAACATAGCTCATCTGCTCCTTGGAAATATTCAAAAGCTTCGCCAGCTTCTCCCGGTCGGAAGCCGCCTGGTTCAGCATGATGATAAACTCTGAGTTGGACAGCATCGTACTGGCCTGTACGGAATCCAGCAGATACTCCACATTCTGAGTAATTGCAGTCGGATAAGCATTTCGTTTACGGAACTGACGCCATGCAGAATTAAAGAAGTTGCCGCTGTACTCATTCTCAAAGACTACATGGAACTCATCAATAAATACATGGGTACGTTTGCCCATCTTCCAGTTCAGAGTGACTCGGTTGAGCATCGTATCCGTGATAACCAGTAAGCCTGTCGGTTTGAGCTGTTCACCCAAGTCATGGATGTTAAATACCACTACGCGCTTATCCAGGTCCACATTGCTGGCATGACCGAAGATGTCCAGAGAACCGGTAGTAAACAGCTCCAGAGACAAAGCAATCTCCTTCGCAATTTTCTCCGGCTGCACCAGCAGTTTTTCTCTCAGTGTAGAGAGGGTTGGCACAATGCCGGTTTCAGCTGCTTCCTGATAAATCTGCCCGGTGCATCGGTCGATGATAGACTTGTGCTGTGGCCCAACACCGTTTTTATCAATCTGCTCCACAAGAGACATGATAAACTGAGATTTCTCCACGATAGGATTGTTCTCGCCATAGCCCTCTACCATATACATGGCGTTGAGCCTGTCTCTGCCTCCGGCGGCTACATGAACGACGGTTCCAATATCGCTGCCCATCGCCTGTACCATTGGAGCGAACTCACCTTCCGGATCGCAAATCAGAATATCATCCTCCGTATTCAGAATTAGAAAGGCAATCAGCTCCTTGGCAGAGAACGATTTACCGGAGCCGGGTACACCCAGAATAAAGGACGACTGATTCAGCAGGTTTTCACGATTGCAGAGAATCAAATTGTGAGAAATGGCATTCTCTCCAAAATAAATGCCACCCTTATCCTGAATCTCCTGCACCTTAAAAGGCATGAACACAGCCAGAGATTCTGTGGTCAAAGTACGGAATGTATTTATGCGTCGGGTACCGATAGGCAGCGCCGTATTCAGTCCATCTGTCTGCTGATACTTGAGCACTGCCATCTGGCACATCTTCTGACGGGACAGGGACAGAATCTGCTCGGTGTCTGTATCAAGCTGTTCTTTCGTATCAGCGGTCAGCACCATAGTCAGCACGCCCATCATCATTCTCTGGTCACGGGCAGTCAGATCATCCAAAAACTCCTTGCTTTCCTTGCGCTGCTGCTCCATATCATAAGGAATTACAGCTGAAAAGTTATTATTGGCATTCTGGCGGCGCTGCCAGTTGGTGATATTGGTTTCCACACCAAGCAAACGATTTTCCACCTCACGAACAGCTTCATCCGTTGGAATGGGGATAATGTCCAGCGATAACATCATATTGCGGTTCAGATCGGTCAACTCCGACACAAAGGAATCCCGGATATAGTTGGCATAGTCCTTCAGATAGAGGGTGCGGCAGAATTTTCCGCCGAGAATGAGATAATCACTGTGGCGTTCGATGAAGTCCGGGCAGATGTAATCCCGGAAATCGTGGCCCTTGCGCATCATATCCTGTGCGTCAAAGTGAAAATCCACTTCTTCACCCTGACGGTAGAAGTCATGAAGAACCCGCAGTTTCTCGGTAGCATCCAGCTCTACGCATTTGGAGCCCAGGGCTGAGAAGTGAGCAGTCAGGTCAGCTCCGATACGGGAAAAGAAAATCCGAGCATCCTCAATATTTTTCTTCGGTACGGACACCGTGATATATTTTTCCTGAACAATGCCATTTCCCGCTGTGGCCTTGCTCATAATCACACCGTTATATTCCTTGCGGTAAAAGTCTCGCTGATCTTTCCGCATAGGCATGAGGACAGACTGTTCAAAGTTCACCCGGTTCAAGGTACGGTTGTTGATCGTGATCTTTGCAGTAGAACCGGTGCTCAAACTATTCAGCAGCTCCGAGTAGTCCAGAAACATATATTTCTTGTCCTCCTCACTGGCTACCTGATAGTTGATGTCTGAAAAGCGCCAGGTGCGGCAGAACTGATTGCCACACAGGAAAATCCCATCCGACCAGATTCGACGAATAGGAATCACATCCTGCACGCGGCGAGGCACCTTGTATTTTTCCTTATCCACCTTCAACAGGTTGCTGAGTGTTTTAAGCATGGCGATTATTCTCCTTTCTGCGGCGGTGAACCGCTTTCTTCGTGTACTGCCCGGTGTACTTTGGTTTTCTCTGTTTTGCCGGGTTGACCTGTTCCTTTTCATGGGCAGCAATATTGTCTTTCAGGGCTTCGTAATAAAGATTTGTAGGCTTACAGTACAACCGCTTCGGCTCAATGACCTCAGAACGCAGCCAGGTCCACAAAAACTGCTCCGCAGTCATACCGTGATAGCTGACAAAACCCAATGCAGCAAAAGGGGCTGCGCCAAGAATACACATCCATGAGACTGTTTCCACACCCACATAGGGCTTCAAGAAAAAGTACAGTCCAATGGCCACTCCGATTGCCAGCAAAGAAAAAACGAACTGTCGCAAGGATAGTCCGAAAAACATGGATTCCGTATAATTACGAATCTCTTTATTGATTTTAACTTCCAAATGAATTCCTCCTTATAATCCCATCATTTCCCGTACGACCCGATCAGCCATCTTGACTGTTCCGACAAGGACCAGCATATTGAATGCCAATTCTCCAACATAGCTCCATACCATCGTTACTGCCGCTGCATTCGGATCAACTGCCGGCGGCGAGGCGGCAAAGAGAGAAAAGATGATGCAGGCCAGCACAATAATGGCACCTTCCAGGCAAACGGCAGCATAACTTTTTATAAAGCTCTTGCCCACATTCTGCGTTGGTTCCCCGGCAAAGCTGGCCATCGGCACCGGGGCAATGGCGGTATACAGATACAACTTAAAGAATCTGCCATAGACAGTCATAATCATGATGAAAGACAGCACAGTAATAAACAGGCCTCCAATCAATGTCACCGCCCACAGCGGGATGCTTTCAAAAAAGCCGCAGTCCTCAATCGCCGTGACAATCTCGTTTGGCAGCACTGTCTGTTGCGCCGTTCCCAGACCAGCCGCGTTCATGATTGTTGAAATTACACCCTGCACAATGCGGAATAGTGCCATCATCAGCTCCAAACCGTAAGTGACAGCGCCTTTTGCCAGAGCAAATCGGATAAACAGCTTCAATGCTGTCTCCGGCCTCTTGGTTTCGGCAAAAGAGCCGCAGGTACGCATGACGCCTACCACAAAAAACAAGACTAGTAGGGCAAGACCAATGGCCTGTAACGCGCCATGGATGCCTACGATCACATTCCAGATGGTTCCGCCTTTGAAATTCTCCGGCGATTGGGTGATGATCGTCCAGATTTCCGCCAGCTTTTCATTCCAGGTATTCAGGGCATTCTCTAAATTCTGCACTACCCAGTTATCACTCAAAGCAATTTCCTCCTTTCAGCAGAACACGACAAAACCGAAGTCCAGCCGTGTTCTGCGAATATTTGTCTTTGTGTGTTTTCTCCGAAAATCAACCGGTAATCAGCGTCAGAATTTCCTTAGCGAAGGTGATGACAATGCCGCCTGCCAGGGTCAAAAAGCCATTGCTGCGCTGGCTGGGATCGTGGCTCTGGAGGGACAGACCTACCTGAACAATGCCCCAGCCCAGAAGAATCAGACCTACAGCGCGAATCAGACCAAAGATAAAATCAGACAGATTATTGACCACCGTAATCGGGTCACTGGCGGCAAAAGCAGGCATGACATTGACAAGCATGAAAGTCACAGCCATGACAGTAGCACAGTACCAACGGTAACCACGCTTTACTTTCTGTTCCAGGCGGGAATTGTGCGGAACGGATTTGGTTTCTTTCTTAGTGAGCTTGTTAAACAGATGTTTCATATTGAGTATCCTCCTAAAATTATTGATTCAAATGAAAAAGAGCCTCTATCTCCTCGTTGGATAGAAGCTCCATGGTATCGTCTGCAGTGCTTTCCGATTCCGGCAGTTCGGCTCCGGTCACTGCGCCGATAGAAATTGTTGCAGTCACATGGGCGGTTTTTCCATGTTCATAGTTTGGTGCGCCGCCCAATGCCGTCAGTGCCACATTGGGATGCTTCAGTGGATTGTACTTTTCATCCATGACTGGACGCTCACCTCGGATAAACAGCAAGGCATAACGATTGTCCATCATACGCACCTCATCCGGTGTCATCAGCTCACGCCCGGTAATCTGGTAGTTGGTGCTGTAATTGCCGCTGCGCCCGCTGGACTTGCCATAGGTGTTGGTATCAATCGTCGATTTTCCAAGATACGATTCTGAAATGAGCTTATGCGTACTGGTTTCATTGCCTCCAAGATAAAGCATTTCGTCACAGTTTCCCAGAATACTCTCCCACTGCTTTTCAAAAAGTGCCTTTAGCTGGGCAATATTCTGCAGAATAATGGTCACACTCACATTCCGGGAACGCATGGTCGCCAGAATCTTATCAAAATCATCCGGCAATGAAACGTTTGCGAACTCGTCCATGAGAAAATGGACAGGAACCGGCAGGCTTCCGCCATACTTGTGATCTGCCAGCCAGAACAGCTGCTGGAAAATCTGCGTATACAAAATAGACACCAGAAAATTAAAGCTGGTATCGTTGTCCGGAATCAGAGCAAACAACGCCACCTTCTTTTCGCCCAAGCTTGGCAAATCCAATTCGTCAGTCGCAGTCAGTGCCGCAAGGGATGAAAGGTTGAACTTCTCCAGCCTTGCCGCAAGGGTAATCTGAATGGATTTCAAGGTCTTGGCACTGCCGGAATGATAGTCTTTATAATACTTGACTGCAATGTGATCTGGATTCTTCATCTCCAATCGTTCAAACAGCTCGTCAAGTGGGGACTGGTAGCAGTCATCGTCCTCCCGGACTTCTGCGGCTCTCAGCATTTCCATAACCATCGGGAAGTTTTGTTCATCCTCCGGCGCTTCGTATTTCAGATAAAACACAAGTGCCAACAGAAGCATACTGGCTGCTGTGTCCCAGAAAGGGTCATTGCTCTGTGAACCTTTGGGCGTCGTGGATTTGAACAGGTTTGTGACAAGCCTCTGCACATCATTATCATCCCGCAGGTACACGAAAGGGTTATAGCAGAAACTTTTTTCCATGTTCAGAAGATCTAATACGCGAACTTCATAGCCTTTTTGCTCCAGTAAATAGCCGGTATCTCGCACCAGTTCCCCTTTGGGATCTAAGACGGTAAAAGAAGTATTCGCCTGCATGAGATTCGGCTTTGCAAGATTAAAACTCTTGCCCGCTCCGCTTCCTCCGACCACAACTGTGTTGAGATTTCTCCGGTGTTTTCTTCCGTCCAATCCCATGCGCACATTTTGCGTAAACAGCTTATTCTGCTCCGGCCTCTTGTCCCGGTATTTCTTGTCCACAGCTCTGGCATTGCCCCATTTGGCAGAGCCATGTTCCTCGCCCCTGCGATAGTTCCGTCGGGTGGATAGATAGACACCGATGCCCATACCATATGCGCATAGAGCAATGAGGACAGTTTTCAGGCTGTCCTCGCAGAACACGATATGGAAGGGATTATTTATTGCCGTCGGAAATACCGTAATGATTTCCGGCAATCCGCCCGATACAGCCGGGGCTATGAGAAGCCCCAGCCATATCACAGGAATAGTACCGAACAGGCAGAGAATCAGCTGCGCTTGTCGGTTATCTTGCTTCATCTCGGCACTTTACCTTTTTCGTTGGGGCATCAATGGCTTTCAGGAGCACCTCATCCACAATATCCGTGGACCGCTGTTCCTCCAAAAGGTCATTTCGCAGTTCATTAAGCGCATTGACCACAACGCCATGCTCATATCTGTCCAGTGTAAGGACTCGCTTTTCTTCTTTTTCCATGTTATCGCTCCTGTTCTTTCGCTTTCGGTTGACGGTTCTGCTCCAGTGCGCGGGTCATACGGCCAGAAATGTTTGCAGCCGCATCCCGGATTTCCGACAAGGTAGCACGGACACCCTGCGCATCGCTCTCCCGAAAAACATCCGGCAGGCGACTGAAATCATAACCACTGGTGTCCATTTCGTACTCCTTGCAGAGCATATAGGAAACACTGTATGCAGCAAAAGCTGCACCTTCGCGGGTATAATCCTTTTCCATGCCCGCAATCTCCGCATGAGCCAGTTCTTTAGACACGCTACGGAAAATATCAGCGGCATCCATGCCACGACGCACAAAAATCACCTGTTGATCATGGTCATACAGTGCGCCCATATGGTTTGGCAGATCATCCACCGTTTGCATCGGCACAGGGGAACGGGAAATCAGCGCTTTCAGAAGAAGCCGATCATCCACACTGATTGCAGGCTGCACCTTAGCTCGTGCCGTGGTCTGAGAAATATCAAAGACCCGCTTTACATTGTACGAAGTGCCAATAGAACCGTCCGCACGCTCATATTCCTCGCCGGGTTCCAAAATGGAAATACCTTTCTGCTGACGCTTAATGGACGCACCGGCTTCTTTCCAACCGTTGAAGTCTTTCAACTGTGTTGCCTCCGGCTTCTGCGCCAAAATCAGAAGAACGTTGGTGGCAGAATAGCGGCTGAACCGAGTCTGTACATCCAGGTATGACTGAAACTTACTGCCATCCGTGCTGACTTCCACAGCCGTCGTATCGGCAAGGTCATAGACCGACTGGCGCTCTGCCTGTTTTTTCTCCGCCCATGCCTCCTTGTCAAAAGGCTGGTTGGTCTGGCCTCTCTGAGAAACGTGGCCTTCAAAAATATCATCAAAACTGTTCATGGCTTATCTCTCCTTTGCTTTTTTCTTTTTTCGGGACGGCTGTTTGTGCTGAATGGCCGGAGCTTCCGACTTTGCTCTGCGTTCTGGCTCTTTGACCGGTGCTGCCGCTTCTTGCTGCCTGCGCTGTGCCTGAATGTCCCTCAGTTCCTTGCGGACAGAAGGACGCTCGGCGCTTTTAGCAACACCCTCGGCGGCTTTGCTGGGCGGCTCTGAGATAGGCGCGGACGGATGGGATTTTTCCATCCTCGCCGCAGAGGGGTTTATCGGTGTCGGCTCCTCCTTTTGGGTGGGTACACCTAGCAGCTCATCCAGCAGCTTGTCTGCATCATTCTTTTCGGGCTGTTCCTTTTCAGGAACGGTAGGAGCCTCCTTTTTCTCCTCGGTGCTTTTCTCAGCCCTCGCTTTTTCGATTTCATGCTTGATAGATGCCGTGTCCACGGTAGCAAGGTGGAATCGCTCCACAATGCGGTTAATCTTCGATGCGTCCTCAGCACGCACCATCACATCGACCATGCCATCTGCGGATTTTTCTTTTCCGCGCAGGGCACAGTAAACAACGCCGTACCGCTTGGCTTCAGTGGCAAATTGTTTCAGGTGTTCTTCGGAAATGGTAAACACCTTGAGTTCTTTTCCGCTTTTCAGCATGGCGGTAAGACGCTGCCTACCTTTGATTTTGTTCTTGTCCCGGTTTTTCATCACCGCATAGATCGCAGCGGCAATGTTTTTTGCAGCGGAGCCGGAAAGCTTGAGTGCAACCTCGGCTCCCTCCAGGCTAAGCCTGACGATCTGCTCCGCTGCGTCGCCTGAATTGTTCATCGCGTTTGTTCTCCTTTCCCTGAGATTGTTCGTCCTTCCGGACGGCTTTGGTTTTCTCCCTGATTACGCCGGAGCGTATGGCAATATCCTCACACAATCTCACCTCCCTTCTGAACGCTGCCAGTTCTTTGGAAATATCGGCAATCTGCGCTTTAACTTTGGTCAATGCATCTTCATCCGACTTTACAGATACGGTGCGCTGTTTTCGGTACAGACTCTTACGGTCAGCGGTCAGCAATTCAATTCTTGACTCCAGTCTTTCCTTATACGAAGAAAGCTGCTCAGCGGTATCAATGTGATTTCCGACAAGCAGCTTAACTTCTTCCGATATAGCATCCATCTTTGCCAAATCTTCCCGAAGGAGAAAATGGAGGCGTTTGTTGCGTTTGGGCGCGTTCTTCGGAAAAATCCCTAACAGATAACAGTAGTGAAAATACAGTGCCCGAAATCCTGTGATTTTTCTTGCGCTTTTGAAATCGCCGTGCAGTCTGGCATGATATGTTTTGCGCTCTGGTTCTGGCAGGGGACGCTCTGGTCTTTGTTGTACAAGGATACGACGGCGGATATTCTCCAACGTATAGTCCTCTCCGAAGTTTCGTTTCAGACGCACAAAGCGCGGCTTGCCCGGTGGCCGAACTGAAATATCTGCGCCCACTTTGATTTCATAACCACGCTTGCGAAGATTCTCAAAGAACTGGCGCTCCGTCATGGACTGGCGAATTACTTCATCAATTTCAGCGCGGATCATTCCTCTCCAGGTAGGACGATTCTCCTGTTCAGCCCGCCACTCGCCATACTGTTTTGATTTTCCAGGCTCCGGCTGGTCAATCACAGATAAACCGTATTCCCGGCACAGAGCGTCTGAAGCTTCCCGCATCTGGCGATAATCCTGCCCCGTGCGATGATACTTGATACCGTCCAGAAAGGATACCGTATTGACCACAAAATGATTGTGCAGATGGTTGGACTTATCCCGATGCGTGGCGACGATCACCTGATACTTTTCGCCCCAAAGCTGTTTAGCCAGCTTCACGCCAATCTCATGCGCCAGCTTCGGAGTAGCTTCACCGGGGGCAAAGGACTGATAGCCATGGTAGGCTACAGTGCCATCCTCTTTGCCGAATTGCCGCTTCACCGCCAGCATTTCTTCACGAGCGGTTCCGGGATGACAGTTGACGCCAGAAACAAACTGCTGCACAACATCAGCCGCTTCGTCTGCCGTCTGAGTTTTCTCACTATTTACCGCATAGTCAATGACATCCGAAAGCCCCTGCGCCTGCCGGTCTGACATATACTGCTTCTCGTAAAAAGCAGGATTATCCGTTTTATCCGGGTTCTCCACATAAATAACGACCTTGCCCAGCCAGCCCTTGACCCGCCAGATTGATGTGGTTGCCATAGAATCACACGACCCGTTCATCCATGCGGCGGGGCAGGATAACCGCATCCGTGATGGTTTTGATCGCAGCTTCCACCTGATGCACGGCCATATCATAACGCTGTACATCCACAACATTCAGCACATGGGCTTTCTGTGCAATCTGATTCAGGTTATTGGCTACGCCGTGCAGCTCCCGCATCATGGAATAATAATCCGGGGGAGGGGAATCCTGAGGCACCACACCATCAATCAGATGGCGCAGATAGGCTTCACGGGACAGACGGCTTTTCTTTACCCGCTTATTCAGAATCTCTGCTTCTTTTCGGTTCAGGCGAACTTTGATTTCAATATTTCGTTTGCTCATTCTCCGACTCCTTTCCAATGTGTTTGATCTGCAGCAGGCACATCAGAATGATACCGTTCAGACTGCCTGTCAGAAATCCGATTGTCAAAAACATCATTTCACGCATAGGTCACATCCTTCCATTCTTTGTGGGGTTTCAGGGGATTGCCCCTGACAAGCTGCCTTTTGTCCCCAAAAGGCGATGCTTGCTGGTATATCGCAGTTCTGTTCTCCCTGGGTGGTCGAACATGCTTTGAAACCTGCCGAAAACAGATTCAATCGTCCTCAATGTCCGCCATGCAGCTGCCGCAGGCAGGACAACGGCGTTTACAATTCCGATCCGGGCAGCCACATTCCTGCTCCAGTTCAGTACAATCACCGCAGTTCTCGCAAGCACGGCTGCAGATTTCGCAGACACCACCGCACTGCTCCTCACAGGTCATATCCATGCTGCTCACATCCTCATCGGAAAAACTCAGCAAATCGGTATTCTCCAGAATAGCTTCTGCCAGCAAAATAGCCTCCTCCTTGGAATCTGCCCGCAGCTTAAAAGTCTTTCTGGAAACGGCATTCAAAGTGACTTCAAATTCTCTCATGTTGTATTCCTCCTATCGTTCTTGCTTTTTCTCTTTACTCCGGGTGATGGGAATTCCCATGTGCGTACACAGGAAATCGTTGTAATCCTTTCCCGTGGGTGGAAAACGTGCCTCAATAGCAAAATTCTTTGGCAGAACAGCCATTAGTGCCTTTGCCGCCAGTCTGCCTGCTCTGTCGTTATCCAAACGCAGAATAATCATCTTGATTTCCGGGTGGTCACCCAGGTATTGACTCAGCGCCAACGGCACAGCACTTTCTTCCATTTTCTCTCTCGGCTGATACACCCCCGCCAGTGACAGCAAGTGCTCTTTTCTCCAATCCATGCCTTTCATCTTGCAAATCGTGGCATAGGAAAGCAGATCAATGGCACTCTCAAACAGATGAAGCACTTCGCTGTTTTCTGCCGGAATATTGAATGCAAACCGCTTGTCACTGCCGTTACATTCGCCCTTGAAATCAGAACCAATCCCTCGCAGATTGGCATATCTTGCTTTTCCGTATCGGTCATGGCCCACAAAAACGACATTGTGGTATCTGCCGCTGCTCTCATAAAGCCGTCCGGTTGAGATGCAGAAATTGATAATCTCATGGTCAATACCTCGCCCGGAAAGATAGCGAACGGCATGGGTTGCATCCCGGTTACTCTGTGGAAGAAGCAGCACCTTCGGTGCGCTCTTTTCCGGGGTACGCTCATAGGCTGGCGGCTGAATTGCTGCCTGTCCTACGATCATCTCAACCGCTTCAATGAACGGTATTTCCCTGACTTTGATCAGATAGTCCAAAGCTGTCCGACCGCCAATGCCACGGGAAAACCAGCACCATTTGCCATTGGAGATTTTGAGGCTGTCATGGGTTCTGGAACAATAAGTGCTTCCGCCAAAATGCACCAGTTCACCCGGCTCATAGTTTTTCAGATAGGTCAGCAGGTCCATCTCCTTGGCCTTTGCAACGACCTCCGGTGGAATATATGGCATAAAAATCCTCCTTTCCATAGTCATGAATTGGCTGCCCGAAAGCAGCCTGGCTATGTAAAAAGGCCGGCTGGATTACCCAACCAGCCCAGAGCAGTTATCGCTCTTTATCCTCTTTCTTCTTTTGTTTTTGCACTTCGGACTTGGCCCGATCCGCTACGGTCTGCCAGATGTCCTCCATATAGCCCGTTTCTTTGTGTTCCCAATCCTTAAATATGTCGGCGAGGGGGGTGGGAGATTTCAGAAGCGCTTTGGCCTGCGCATCCGGCAGATCATTGTATTCCATCGAAAGAAGAATATCCTCCCGCACCGTGTACTCATAGGTGTGGTTCAGAATTTCTTCCGAAGGCTGAGAAAGCAGCCACGCCCGGTAGGTTTCCTGTTCGGCAAACATCTTTTCATACAGGGCAGTGTTCAATTCGTCATTGGTCATGTTGTGTTTCCTCCTTCTGGCATAGAAAAAGCCGACTGATTCTCCGAAGAAAACCAATCGGCTATGTACCATATCATTTAATTATTTTAGCTGTCGCTATGATAAACGCTGCTTCTCACATTCTTTTGACGTTTCAGAAATTCAACGCCTCCGCTACCTCTTCCAATGTATCGAGAACTACATGGAATTCCAAGTTTCCGATATACCTGTTTTCAGATATATAGTTATCCCACAGTAAATACATCTGCGGTTCTTCGCGCAAATCCTTCAGAATATCCTTCCAATCCTTGATATCTTCAACGGATTCTCTCTTTTGCGCTGTATGTAATACAGCAGCTCTGAAAACCTCAATGCGAACCTCTGATTTCCGGCTGCGATACAGAGTGTGAAGATCGTAAAAATCCCTCGCTCGCGTGGTACTGATATTCCGACGAATAATCGTTTCGTATTTTTCGGCCAGCACTGTCTCCAGTGTATAGGCCATAACTGGTACCGTTTTGTCCTCAAACAGCATCGGGAAGTCATACTGTACTGCCGCCGGAGTAATCGCATCACCGGTCGTTACATCTATCTTCATTGGAGTGTCGATTTTGCCGTATTTTGCACGCAAATGCACCCGAAAGTTATTATAAGCATCTTCTTCCCGGATAGGCTCAATGCTCTCATAATCAAATAGAATACCGTCGTCAACATCCACCGTCAGAATTTCCTTGACAATCCGAACAATATCATCTTCTTCCATCTGGATTCCCCGAACGGTAGTATCCATATCCATCGTAGTGCGCTCACTGATACCAATCATTGAGGATATCAGCAGGCCGCCCTTGAGAATGAAATTCATTTTGTATTTTGAGTTAGCCAGGCGCTCCAAAATCCGTTCAAACAGAAACATTTGCAGCACTTCTTGCGCCCGAAGATTCCTTTTCGCTGCCATGCTGCGAATCGTTCCTTTTAATTGCTCTGGTGTTTTCATCACAATACCTCCATATAGGTCCTGATTTTATCTTCTATTCCGAACAGCTTTCCGTATTTCAGAAGTTTCCGATTGTTGGGCTTTGTCTTGAAATAATCCTTGATTGCCTGCGTGTACAGTTGCATATCCATTTGTTCCTTGTTACGGATCAAATCACAAATACAGCGTTCCTTATCATACAACCTCACTTCAGCCCCTTGTGGGGAGCGTGTCTGTGTAATACCGATCTCATAAAAATCTCTCGGTAAATAGTGACACCGCAAGCTAGGATTATCTCGTTTCAAGATGGTGACATTTTTTCCCCTCGGAATCGTAATGTCATATACATGCGGTGTTCGATCTGAGAGTCCCCACAAATACAGTGCTGTGCCATAGGAAAAGACAGCGTCACGGCATTGCTCCTGCAACAAGGCATACTCATCCGGGATGCCATCTGTAAGCACATACAATCCTTTGCGTACCTGCTCCAGTTTACCGGCATCCGTATACTTGCGCAGCATGGGTCTGCTGATGCCCAGTTCTTCAACCTGCGCTGTCCTAACAAACCCGTTGTTTGCCTCGGCCAATTCATTTATTCTCATCCAAATCTGATCCATGGCACACATCTCCTCACAAGGCATTTACATTCCTGCTTCACATTATATTATTCTGAAGCACAAATGTAAATGCTATTTTCAAATATTAGTGTGTCCAAATTATAAATTCTCATACGAAAAGAGATGCCACCGAAGTAACATCCTTCCCATTCGTTACATTTTCATGATTGACGAAATATGAGAAACGGCCCGGATTTGATTGTTCCGAGCTGTTAAAATCAGATCGCTTTGATTTTTTTGAGGTAAGCCACCGCGTCCGTATGTCCACGGAAGTAAAGCTGCAGGCGCTCCATATCATCCAGCTTTCGGGATAACCGAAGGCATTGGACAAATGCAGCATGTTCCTCTGCGGTCAGGTGAATCTCACCTTTGTCCTCCATCACTTTCATAATACACGGGAACTGCTTTTTCAGATCAGAGATCTGCTGCTGAATATCTACATATTCTTCGCTGGTTTTCCGCAGATCCGTTACAATATCGCTGTCGATCTCCGGGAAGGAATCCTCCAAGCGGGAGGGCAAATCGAAATATGTGTCACTCATGGTTTTCACTCCTATTTTTCTTTTACTATACCCATAGGGCAGGGCAATATCAAATGTGCAAATTCATTTCTGCTCTGCAAGATTGATGACCGGCTTGCCTTGCTTTTTCGCATATTTGACGGTTTCATAGGCACCGCCAAAGTCCCGGAATAGATAGGCAATCAGGCAATCAGCTCTGTCCACCAACCAGCGGTTACGCTTTTGAATCGCGGCTTTATAGTGAACGCCGCACAGCTCCTCTGGAATAATGATTTCATCATAGTAGTATTCGTAGTATGCCTTTTCTGTATTCAGCTTATTGGACATATACGGAAGAACCAGGGCAAGGCAAATCTTCAAGTGAGGATACTGCCGTTTGGCGGAACGGACTGCCGAAGCACATTTGCTGTCAAATTCGCCCATTCCTCCGGTGTAGAAGATAAACTCGCTGTCGGTCTGTAAAAGCTCCCGGATTGCTTTCTCTATTTTCGCATCCATCATCGGCTGATACACTTCCCGATGCCCTGCGAATGTGCAAGTAGTCATAGTGACCTCCGCATAATCTGCCCAATATTAGAGCATATTATATGACCATTATATCGAGCATAATATGAATATGCAAGATGAATGGGAGGTGCTCTATGATTGTTTATACCCCACTGTGGGAAACACTAAAGAAAAAGGGCCTCTCTACTTATACATTGAGAGTTAAATTCCAAATTAGTGGTAGTACTGTACAGCGCTTACGGAGGAACATGTCCGTTTCTACAAACACGCTGGATGATTTATGCAATTTACTGGATTGTTCTTTGTCGGAAATTGCGGCACACGTTCCAAATAAAGAACAGCAGAGGGAAACTACAGAAAACGACGCTTGATTGCAAATAATTATATAGCATGGATTAGGACAGGAACAAGTCTGTAAAAGACCTGTTCCTGTCTTTTTTCTGTTTACCGTTCCATTCCTTTTGAACGGGGACGCTCCGGCGTATCTTCGTCCGGCACATCATCGATCAGGGATTTGTCCTTCTGATCCATATTCAGCAGGATATTCAATTCTTTGAGCCTTGCTGTCTTTTCGGCCAGTTCCGCTTCTCTGGCAAATGGGGCCACCAGCTCGGTGCGGGCATTTTCAAGCTGCACCTGGGTGTCGGCCAGTTCTGCACGAACTGCTTCCAACTTGCCGGAAAGCCCGTCAATCACATTGTCCATACGGGTCAGATTGCCAAACACGTCGGCTCCCAAAACAGCCGTGTGGGAGAGCGTGCCTTTCATGGTCATGCGGTACTCGTTGCTCGGCCCATCATAGGAAAGGACAAGAGAAAAGCCCCGGTACTGTCCTAAGAAAACAGCATCGGAGCCTGTCATTTTGGTACAAACATCAAGGATCGCCTTGCCAGCCGCCTCCTTGTCGGCGTAGGGCTGATCCAGAATCGTGATGCCTACAAATCCCTCCTGGGGCTTCGGGTGATCGGCGGCAATCTGCACATCCTGCTCATAGCCTGCGATCCGTTCCGTCAGCCGGGTAATGGCTTCCGGATATTTCTTCAAAACCATGTCCTCCAGCGCATATTTCTGGCTCAGGTAGCTGGCTTTGAGCATATTGAGCTTGCCCACCTCCATATCCAGATTGCACTTCTCAATGATAAGCGGATTGCCGGTAGCCAGTGCCTTGATCTCGGAGTAACTGAGGGCCGTTTCATCCACATCGTCTGCCACACGCACCGGCGCTTTGGATGTCATAATCTGCGCAATGAATTTCTGCTTGTTCTCTACTAACTGGTAAAGGTATGCGTCAAAAGTTCCTTCCGTGACATACCGAAAGATCTCAACCTCCGGATTCTGATTACCTTGCCGGACGAGTCTTCCCAACCGTTGCGCAAGATCGGAAGGACGCCACGGACAGTCCAGATCATGCAGGGCAATGAGCCGATCCTGGACATTGGTGCCTGCGCCCATCTTTTGGGTGCTGCCCATGAGGATACGCACCTGACCGGAGCGCACTTTTGAAAACAGCTCCTTTTTTCGGGCTTCGGTGTTGGCGTCATGGATAAAGGCAATTTCCTCCTCCGGGATACCGGCCTCCATGAGTTTCTTTTTCAAGTCGTTATAAACGCTGAAAGAACCGTCATCTTTTGGGGTGCTGAGGTCACAGAACACAAGCTGGGCGCTGCGCTGCTCTTTGGTCTGCTCCCAAATACGGATGACATTGCGGGCGCAGGTGGCAACCTTGCCGTTGGGGTCATCGGCGGCCAGCGGATTGATGAGCCGCATATCCAGTGCCAGCTTTCTGCCGTCGTTGGTGATACGGAGCATATTGTCCACCCTGGGGTCAACGCCGCCTGCGCGGATAGCTTCGGCCCGTTCCGCAAGCCCTCGCACCATTTCCTGCTGAAGCTCTGACGGCTGAATGACCTCTGTGTGGAAGTTGGCCTTTGGCACCGGAAGTTTCAACATATCTGCCGTTTGGATGTCCGCCACCTGCTTAAAGGTAGCCATCAGCTCCGGCAGATTAAAGAACTTGGCAAACCGTGTTTTAGCCCGGTAGCCACTGCCCTCCGGCGACAGCTCAATGGCGGTGATGGTTTCTCCAAAGTCACTGGCCCAATCGTCAAAGTGGATCAGGCCCATCTCCTGGAGGGTATCATACTGCAAATACCGTTGGATCGTGTAAAGCTCCACCATACTGTTGCTGATGGGTGTGCCGGTGGCAAAGATGACACCCCGGCCTCCGGTGATCTCGTCCAGATACCTGCACTTCATAAAGAGGTCGGAGGACTTCTGCGCTTCGGTCTGGGCGATGCCGCCCACATTCCGCATTTTGGTTGCCAGAAAGAGGTTCTTGAAATAATGGCTCTCATCCACAAATACCCGGTCAACGCCCAATTCCTCAAAGGTCACAAGGTTGTCCTTGCGGCTCTGGTCGTTGAGCCGTTCCAGCTTCGCTTCCAGCGATTTTCGGGTACGCTCCAACTGCTTGACCGTGTATCGCTCGGCTTTGGCGGATTTGGCTTCCTCAATGCCGAACATGATCTCGTCGATCTGCTGCTGTAAGATGGCAACCTGCCGTTCTGCCGACATGGGGATTTTCTCAAACTGCGAGTGACCGATGATAACGGCGTCATAATCGCCGGTGGCGATACGGGCGCAAAATTTCTTGCGGTTCTGGGTTTCAAAGTCCTTTTTGGTCGCCACAAGGATATTGGCGGAGGGGTATAGCTGGAGCCATTCCGCCGCCCACTGTTCTGTGATGTGGTTCGGCACCACGATCAGCGATTTGGTGCAAAGCCCCAGCCGCTTCATTTCCATAGCTGCCGCTACCATTTCAAAGGTCTTGCCGGCACCTACTTCATGGGCCAGCAGCGTATTCCCGCCGTACATGATATGGGCGATGGCATTTACCTGATGGGGCCGCAGGGTGATCTCTGGGTTCATGCCCGAAAAGCGGATATGACTGCCGTCATACTCACGGGGCCGGATGGAGTTAAAGGTTTCGTTGTAGATGCGGCACAGCCGTTCCCGCCGGTCAATGTCTTTCCATATCCACTCGGAGAATTTCTGCTTGATCAGCTCCTGCCGATCCTGGGCAATGGCAGTTTCCTTTTTGTTCAAGACCGGCTTTTTGTTGCCGTTTTCGTCCTCCACATAATCAAACACACGCACATCCCGCTGGTTTAGGGTCTGCTCCAGAATCTGATAGGCATTCATGCGCTTGGTGCCGTAGGTGGTCAGGGTTTTAATATTGCCCCTGTCGGCGTTTTTCTCGGTGATGGCCCACTGGCCGGTAGCGCCGGAGCGCAGGATTTTTATGCGGCTTCCTGCGTAATAGCTGGTGCCAAAGGTCTCCACCATGAACTTTTGGTAGACATCTATGGGTATCCAGTTGGCACCGATACGGACGCCAATCTCAGCGGCGGTCAGGTCTACTGGCTGCACCGCTTCCAGCGCCTCGATGTTTTTGGCAATCAGCGGTTTCTTTTCATCCGGTAATACCTCATAGAGCGCCTTGGCCATTCGGAGCTTGCGGCGCACATTGCCGGAGAGGTATTCATCAGCGGCTACAAAGGGGAATTGCTCCACCTGTACAAAGGCTTTGGGAATGGCGGCAGCTTCCTCGGCGCACTGAATATCCCGGAAAATAACACCGGACAGGTCAGCGGCCAGTTCTTCCTCGCTTTTCCCGGACAGCTCCGCCATATATTCCATATCCACCCGCGCTTTTTCGGAGATGGATACGGCAAGGGCTTCGCTGGCGGTGTCCACGCTGGTGACGGCTTCATGGGGGCGGATTGTGCGCTTGGTGAACATATCCGCCTTGCGTTTGAGGTTACCTTCCTCATCCAGCACCTCCAGAGAACACAGCAGGCAATAGCTGGCGTCCTCGCCAAAGGCAAGGCTGTTGCCCCGGCTGGAAAGCAGACCGTACTTTTTCGTGTAATCGTCATACAGACGGTTCAGTTCCGACTGTTCTTTTTGAATATCCTCATCCGGGTAGCCCTCGGTCTGATACTCGATCAGCCTGCGGACACATTCCCGAATGGTGATCATACCCCGGATACGGTTTTCAGCGGTGACGGATACCTCTATCGGGTGCATACGGGAATTTTCACGGTAATACACTTTGCCGTCCACAAGGCAAAAACTGAAATTGCGCACCGCAGGGTCTGCGGGGATCGAGCGATCTTCCTCCTCGTCCAGTTCCTCCACCTCATAATCGGTGATCTGCGCATGGAGGTTCTGCACAGCTTCGGAAAGCAGCTCGGACAGGTCTGCGTCCTCGTAGGCCCGGCAGGTGCTGTCCATGCCGAACCGGGTGGATTCCATGACCATATCGCCCAGTATCATTTCCGGGTGCTGCACAAAATATCGGTTCATACGGATACCGTTTTCATCGGTGTCCAGATGCACCCAATCCGGCTCTATGTCCGTCATTCGGTCACGCTTCTGCAAAAAGATAATGTCGCTGGTAACTTCGGTTCCTGCGTTGGCCTTAAACGCATTGTTGGGCAGCCGGATAGCCCCGATCAGATCGGCTCGCTGTGCCAGATACTTGCGAACAGCCGAGTTTTCCTTGTCCATCGTACCCTTGGAGGTGATGAACGCGATCACGCCGCCCGGGCGCACCTTATCCAGCGTCTTTCCAAAAAAATAGTCGTGGATCAGCCAGTGGTTCTTGTCGTATTTCTTATCCCGTACCTTGAAATCGCCAAACGGCACATTGCCGATGGCCACATCAAAGAAGCTGTCGGGCATCTGCACCTTTTCGAAGCCATTCACGGCAATGCTGCTGTTCTGATAGAGCTGTTGTGCAATCCGCCCGCTGATGGAGTCGATTTCCACACCGTAGGCTTTGCTGTCCGCCATGCTGTCAGGCAGCATACCGATGAAATTTCCAACACCGCAGGACGGCTCCAGAATATTTCCCTGCCGGAAGCCCATCTGCGAAAGTGCCTGGTACATGGCCCCGATGATGACCGGGGAAGTGTAAAAGGCGGTAAGGGAGCTGGCTCTGGCGGCAGCATATTCGTTCTCGTCAAGCAAGGATTTCAGCTCCAGATATTTTCCGTGGCGCTCATCAAAACAGTCAGCCAGACCGCCCCAACCCACATACCGGGAGAGGATTTCCTGTTCTTCTGGAGTGGCAAGGCGTTCCTCGGCTTCAATCTGTTTCAGAGTTCGGATGGCAGCTACATTTGCGGCGTATTTTTCGCTGCGGGTGCCGTGGCCCAGCTCTGAATCGGTAATGCGGAAGTTGCGTCGCTGATCTGCGGGTATCTCTGGGTGCAGGGTGGTAAACACAACACGCTCCCGCTTTGACTTCGGAGGGGCAAGGACAGCGGACTGTTCCTTTTCGGCGTGTTCCTTGGAAGGCTCCGCTATCTTGACCGCAGACGGACGATGGGAAAGGAGTGCATTTTCTGCTTCTTCCAGAGTCTCAAAGCCACCTGCTGTAGATGCGGCATTTCCGTTCTGCTCATTGTAGCCATAGCGGTTGTGATACTGACCGTTGGGATACTTCTGAATGACAATGCTCTCGTCATCAGACAGGTATCGCTCCACGGTCAGCGTGTCTGACTCAGTCTCCGCCAATTCACCCCGGTCAGCGTGTTCCTGCTGATACCGGTCATCGGCATAGGCAACCATTTCATCGAAATCCAGATTTGCCAGGTAGCCATTCAATTCCGACAAACTTCCGCAAGTAATTTCGTGGACGGTTTCTCCATCCACCTGATACACCAGCCGGAAAGCAACAAGGTCGGCAAAGATTTCCACCGTATGCTCACTGTCGGAAGTAGAGCTGAACGCCAGATCGACATGGCTGAGGTCGGAGAAATCCGCCTCCTGATCAAACACCTCCAGACAATACACGTTGATGAGCTGCTTGGCTTCTTCCAATTCTTCGTTTTGGCTGGCATTGTCCTGTTCTTCTTCGGCTGGTGTCACTGGCAGTTCCGGCTTTGGAGTTTCCGGTTCTGCTGACGGTGTTTCTGCGCTGGATGAAAGAGGCCGGAGCGTCTGCGCCCGATTAAATACGGAGTAAGTGCCAGCCCGGTATGCCTGCATATTCTCCAGCCCTGTTTTGCGGCTCTGATAATGCCGGTCATCCTGCGGGGTTCCTTCCCACAGCGGCAGCATCATTTGATAGATTTCCTCTACACGGTTTGGATTGGTAAGCTGCTCGGCAACCTCCTCAACGCCCTCCCAATAGTCTGCGATGGCATTAGCCTGATAAGGCCGTGGATACAGTTCCGGGGCGTCTATAAAGAAACTGTGGATGCTTCTGGCAAGCTGCCTGATTTCATAGCCCGCCATTGCTTCACGGTCTCGATCAGAAAGAAATCTGTCCTGAGACATCAGAACATCAATGCGCTTTATAATAACGCTCCATTTCAGTTCTACTTTTGCATAGGGCTGTGTCAGGTCGCCGTGGCTGAATGACAGACCTTTGCTCGTATAGGTGCGGTTGTCATTTCCACCGTGGTAGCCGCTGTATTCACCATGATAATTTTTCAGGTACTTCTCCCGGTCTTTCTGATCGGGATGATTGACAAAAAAGGAATAAACCGCAAGCCGGTAATCCTCACCACCTCCGCGAAGCACCTTGTCGATCTCGTCCATGGAGATAAAGAAACGCCGCTGGGGGTTGTAATCCTCGGCGGCGGTAAAAGTGACAGGCTCTCGCTGGAGATCGGTAAGTTTCTGAAGCAGTTCTTTCGGGCGGTTGTAACCGAAGCGCATCAGGTTGCGGTTCTGCTCATGGGCTGCGACAAACTCGCCCCATTCCTCAGTGATCCTTTGCAGCGTATCCGGGTCTTTCAGTAATTCCGAAATCTGCTGTTCAATCTCCGGGAATCCGCCTTTGGCAGACAGGGCAAGGCGGAGGGTAGGCGCATAGCCCGTGCCCCTGGCTTCCTCCGAAAAATCTCTGGCAGTCAAAGCAAGGCTTTCCGCAAGTGTCTTTCGCTCATACTCCACCACACGGTCAAGCTCACTCTGCGGCATATAGCGCCCCAAATCCAGAAGCTCCCGGATACGCCTTGCAGCCTGTTCCCATGTCAGCAAGGTGGCATAACGGCGTTGGGCGGATTCACCGTCAGAAATGCGGATACCTTCTTCCCCGTACCAAATGGAATACTTGCGCTCGTTGATATAAAAGCCTGCACCATTGGTTCCGTAATGCTTCGCAAGAAACGCGGCATTTTCCTCCGGCGTATGGTCTTTCATAAAGTAAGCACAAATAATCAGGCGGCTGTTTCGTTCATTGGCACCAATGCAAAAAGCCTCGTCAATGACCTGCTGAGAAAGCTGCGGGCGCGGCATAAAAGAAAGCTGTCCGCTTTCTTCCCGTCCAGAAGCCTGGAAGTCCGCAAAATCAAACAAAGAGAGTTGCTGGCTGTCGTAGCTCTTTGGCGGCGTAATTTTGGTGTTGATGAAGTATTCCTTTTTGTCAATGAGCTGGGCCGTCCATCCGGCAACAACGCTCCACGAAAAAACGGACTCGCTGGTGCGGGAGAGGTATGCGCCCGCCCACATCAGAAGTCCGTCCGCCTGGGGCTTATAGCCCACGCGCACTCCATCCACCAGGATTTCCGTGTATCTGTCCTGATAGGCCGATTTCAGATACTCGGCCCGGTCGGTCTCCTCCGGGTGAATGGAGAAATACAGTTCAATCTGCTGTTTCTTGTATTTGAGGTCATCGTCCTTGTTGGAGATGATCGCCATAATCAGCTTGTCATCCAAAAACGCAGGAAGTTCATCACCTCCTGCGTTTTCGATAGGTTCAGTATTTAACTGTAAATCAGCTCGTTCAGGACTGTCTCCTCCGCTGAGTGCCGGATGTTGTTCATCAGCCCCGTCCACTTCATCGGATCGCTGGCTTTCAGTTCCTCCGTCACGCCCTCGGCTTTCGCCATCTGGCTGGTCAGCAGTTCCATCCGGGAGAGGGACGCCTGCTCGATCTCCATTAGGTGCTGGTTCAGCCTGCCCGATGTCAGCAGGTTCGTGAAGGTCACTCTGCGGTGCTGTTTCAGGTATGTCCTCCGCAGCAATGCGTATTTCCCAAGGGGCATTTCCGGCTCCTGGGGCGGAAGCAGATTCGGCAGCCGGTAGCCGCCCTGCATCGTGTATGTCAGTTCGCTCATAGGGTTCGCTCCTTTCATGCGTTGTGGTTTTCTTCTCAGCATCAGGATACTGGATTGTCGGTTTTTCTGCAAATGTGTGAGTTTCTCTTTCAGCCTGTCTTTGCAGCGTATGCGCTGTGCGGGAAACGGCAGAAAGGCACATCTGCCCAATATCCCCGGTGGCTGTGCCGAGGGCATTTAAGGTTTCCGGGGTACTGAAATCCACAACATCCCGGAAATCATCGTCAGTAAAATACCCTGCGGGGTCAATCCCACAACGAGCCAGCAGCATATAGCCAATGCTGTTTTCCAGCGCCCTGCGGTATTCCACCTCAATGTTCAGGTCGTCCAGTTCCTCCAAAAAGCTGTTTTCCTTGTAGTATTTCAGCTCCGTGAGGTAGTCGGGCATATTGTCCTGGGTGGCATTTTTTGCAGCAGACAGCAGCGCCGCCGCAAGGTCGGTCTTATCTTCCAGTTCCCCGAAGCTGTTTTCCAGAGCCTCAATAACGGCAGGCTCATATTCCGGGCGCATTGTCCAGATCGGCACAGGCCGTGCGAACCGGCTTTCGTGGGTATCAGAAATGTCAAAGTAGTATTTGAGCCGGGAGCGCCCGACAGCATCTCCGTCAAAGACGGCAATGCCGGTTGCCCCACGATTGACCCAACGCCCGAAGCGCTGATTCCAGCCGTTTTTACCCTCAATCGGCAGGACGGCGGTGGCGTCCGGGCGCTGAGCATATAAAAGCACCTGCTCATCAAAGGGCAGGCGGAAGTTGTGGCAGGCCGTGGTCAGAAAGCTCTGCCAAGCCTGGGGAGCTGCCAGACCCGCAACTGTTTTGCTGTACAGCTCCGTAATGGTTTCATATCTTCTCGCCATCCGATACACCTCCTGTCATGGCAAGATTGTGTTTGATGGGCGGCTCATCGGATGCCGCCTTTTTGCAGCCTGCTGTGGTAATCGCTCACAGCCATATCCGCATCGGCTGCGGCAAACAAAAGCTGCCAGATCATTCCCACGGCTTCATTCTCGTACATAAAAATATCCACATATTCCTGCCCCTCCAGATTGGTGCAAAGCCGGGAGAACCGCATCCACTTATCCATCAGATCATGGGCGTCATTGGCAAGGCCGGGAAATTCCCGTTCCTCCGCATGGAACGCCAGAATGGTCATAAGCAAATCAAAATTATCGGGGTTCAGCTTCATGTGAACCGGGGGTAACTGTGCCATAGTATCCTACCTTTCTGCGGCTTGTTCCTGCCGCCGACGGGGAATAGAAAACCCGTAGACTTTGGCAATGTCATCGCCAAGCCTGCGGGTAATCCTCGTAATGTCAGCGCGGGTCGCCGTTCCAAAATACAGTTTTTCTTTCAAATGATCTATCTGTGACTGCCGCACACCGGGCTTGTAGATGCGGTAGAGATAATGGTTTGTGCCGTCATGGTGGATCGCGTCACAGCGCAGGTCGCCCAGGCGGTCAACATACCATGTGGCATAATCGGTGTCAGAGTACAGGCAATCGCTGATTTTTCCGCTTGCGATTTCCTTATATCCCATCCGCCGCCCATGCCACAGGCCCAGGTCGCCGATAACCAAAATGGGAGCTGAAAGCTGCACATTCAGGTTCATGCGCTCATCGTCCAGATAATCACCGTTGATTTCATACATCAGGGCAATCCGTTCCTGCTCGGACAAATCCGGGTAATCCGCTTCCAGATCGTCTTTCCAGTCATCGTAATCCAGATAAAAATTGCTCCAGATGATGTGTCTGTCCTCGCTCATCGTGCATCCCCCCGATCTCTGTGCTTCAGGCGGATAGGCTGGCCGCTTTCATCGTAGTTCTTCGGGTCAGCGGCGGGAACTGCCCAGCCGAACATAGAACCGGCAGACATGGCCTGCTCCTGCGCTTTGCTGATGCCGGATTTTGCATTGTATTCATCTGCCAACGCACGATTCTCGGCCTTGCTGCCCATGTCAATATCCGTCCTGTAATACCCGGATTCACCTTTCTTGATGATGATAAGCTCTTCCGTATCGGGGAGGACACTGTAACACTGCTCCGGCAGGGAGGACCGCAGCGGAATGACCGTGCTGCCGTTTCGCTCCATCATCTCGGCAAACTGGCAGATGTGACGCAGGCTGTTCCAGCCACTTCCGATCTCCACATGATAATCGTCGATATACCGGCAGGTACGGTCAGCCTTTTCACCGTCCGTATAGGTGATTCGGATTTTATCGCCGTCCGGGATACGGAACAGTTCCTTATAGTTTGGATTGATAAAGCGGATACCTCTTTCTGCCTGTTGCAAATGACGGTCAAGCCACTTTCTCTGATAGCAGTAGCAATACAAATTGTATTCGCCCCTATTGGGGTTCAGGCGCAGCATATAGGAATACTGCTCCGTGTCTGCACGAAAACCAAACTCCCGACCATCGCCGCTGAAGCTGCTTTCCGGTGTCCTCCGGCAATAGGCGGCCAGTGCGCTGCGGTCCTTCAGTGCACCGCCATAGTTCTCATCAAAGCGGAGGGCATTGATAACCTTGTCAAACTCTGCCTTGAAGTCCTCCGTTTTCAGATCTGCACGGAAGTCAAAAAAGGTACTGAAAAAACCTTTGCCGTTGCTGTCCATATCCGCACGGAGGTGTCCGATCAATCCCGTCTGCATGGAAATCTGCTGGCTCTGTGCATAGCCGTAATTCCGCTCTGCCGGGGTCATTGCCCGTATTGTCATATCCATCAGCGTTCCTGCTCCTTTCCTTTTTTCTGTTTTTCAGCCTGCTGGAGTACCAAAAGGTAATGCTGGACCCATTGGGGCTGATTCTCCGGCTCCAGCACACCGAGAACATCCCTGCGCTCAAAGCGGCTCTGGCGGCCAGTGTAAACCTCTGTGCAAAAAACCGCTGAACCGCGGCTGTGGGGATAGGCACCGAAGCCACCCGTACATAATTTGACTTGGCTTGTGGCCCTCCGATACTCCGGCCGCAGGACTTCTGGTTTGATAACAATGACCTTACCATTCAGATCATCGTCATAGCTGATGGGCGTACACCCCTCAGCGGTGATGGGGCTGTTGTCAATGCCCTGTATTTTGGGTTTGGACAGCTCTGCACGGGTTTTCTGGGCCTGCTCCGTGATGCGCCGTCCGTATATCTCCATGATTTCCGGGAAATCGTCGCTGACTACCGCATCGTAATACCGACCCAAAATCGCGTTGCTCTCATAGTAGGCAACCAAATAGGGGAGGCCGTCTGAATCCGCCTGATTTTCACCCACCACGATCTCCCGATCTCCGATATACACGGACTGGATAATCTCATAATCACCGGCCATGCGCTTTTCATCACTCATAGCTTTATCACCTCTCATATTCCTTGGACTTGGGCTTATACGGCACGGCAATGATGTTGTCGCCCTGTTTGAAAAATCTCTCCGGCAGCTTGAATTGCGCCTCATATTTCTGCGCCAATTCCTTCTGCAGACTGAGAAACTTTTCGCTTTCAGCAGGGGCATAGCAGATAAAGAACTGCCCGAAAATAATGTCCACCATCTCCCGGCCTTTGGCTCCTTCTGGCTCGGAATAGATCGCCCGGTTGGGGAGCATACCGTTCATCTTGCCTTCTTCATTACAGATGATGGCGATTTCTTCTTCATACGGCATAAATTCCTCAATATCGCCTCCGACAACACGCTGCATAGCTTCAAGGGAATCTTCAATCTCGATCATCCGGGGATATTTGCCCGGTTCAACAAGCAGAACGGAGATTTTTTCTGCACTCTGCTCATTCATTCTCTCACTAACGCTACATTTCTCCGGGTGGAAAGCAACCTGCTTGAAGCCAAAGCTGTCGCAGAAGTAGAATCCCTGCGGTGCTGCATCGCTTTCATAGACCTCTACGACATCGGAAACAGAGAGGGAACGCCCCCTGTAGTCGGAAGGGTGGTTTATGTTCAGCATCGTATAGACTTCCTCCAGATTGCTGCAATCCACCTCTTTGTCATATACCTTGTCGTAGATTTTGCTGTCTACCTCCGGGCTGCCCTGAAACCTCTCAAGGCGGTCACGCGATAGAAACATCATTCGGTGTTCATCCCTGTCGGAATTGATTTGATAAATTCTGATCTTCATATTTGTCCGTAGCTCCTTTCCTTTTGGTTATGTAAAAGGGCGGCTTTGAAGCCGCCCCAGGCCGTTACTTCTTCTTAGACCTGATCTTCAAAAAGACCAGCGCCGCAAGAATGAACACGACCAGCCCGATGGCAATACCGGTTTTTGCGTCCATTATTCAGCATCCTCCTTTTTCTTCTTATTCTTGATTCCGAACACACCGCAGGTAACAGCGCCCACAGCGGCAATGCCCATCAGGGCAATCCAAAGAGCCGGGTTGCTGTCATCGCCGGTTTTGGGGGTATCACGCAGTTCATTGTGCATTTCCACCTTGGTCACGGCACCCTCAAAGACGGTGGCCTTCTTATCCGCAGGCAGCACATAGTTCTGAGATGCGCTGTTGGAAACCTCACTGATGGTGTAATCACCAATGCGCAGGCCCTCCACGAGAATTTCGCCGTTCTTATCCGTGGTGAACACCTGCTCATAGCCGCCCACTCCGGTCACACGGAAAGAGAAGCCCTCCACCTTGCCGTCCGAAGATGTCTTGATGATTTTCAGGCTGCCCACCTGTGCCGCATTGATAAAGCCTTTTCCGGCTTCATTTTCTACCGTCACGGTCTTGCCATGCTCGGTAATCTCAAAATAGTAAGCATTGCTGTCCAGATAGAAGCCCTCCGGCGCTTTGGTTTCCTTGACCAGATAGCCGCCGTAGGTCAGTTCGCTCATCTCATAAATTCCCGTGCTGACCTCCATGAGCGTTCCCAGCTTTTCATCCTCAGCATCCAGCTCCTTGTTGCCGTTTAAGTCACGGTAGATTTCAAACTCCGCACCGGTCAGCTTGTTGTCCGGGTAATCCTTATCCACCTTGGTAAGCTGTACCGTGCCGCGAATTAGCATGTTCTCAATCTCTACCTCGATCATAGCGCAATCCGCTTCGATGTTTACCTGGTAGGCGTCCTCAGAAAGCACATAGCCTGTCGGGGCCTTGATTTCACGGACGATCCAGTTGCCGAGAGGAACCTGGGCAAAAGAAAAACTGCCGTCCTCTGCGGAGGTGGCAGTCAGAATCGCAGTATCGGTTGTAAATTCTTCGGTATCAGCGGCAAACAGGCCAATCAGCGCACCGCCCAGAGCGTTACCGCTGTCGTCCTTTTTCATGCCCTGTACTTCACCATAGATCAGGTCGTTTTCAATGGCAGCGCCATCATTTGCCCTGATCTCCACAAGAGCCGTATCCTGTCCGGCATATTCAAATACAACCGGGTACTCGGTATCGGAAAGAATATAGTGGCTGTCGGTGGAGATTTCTTTCAGGCAGTAGCTGCCAAAAGGCAGATCCGTCTTGCAGGCAGAAAGGCCGTTTTCGTCCACCGAGAGGATTTCCAGCAGGCCGCCAGCCGGGATAATGGAACCGTCTGCGGCAGTCAAATCCTCTTTTGCATAAAGGCCAAAGGTGACAGCGGTGATTTCACCGTTCATGCCAATGCCGAACTTCTCATTCTGCTCCATGACTTTATCCAGAGAGACAAGGACTTTCTGGCGGTCATTATAGAAGCTGGCGGATGTTTCGGTAACTTCGATTTCCTGACCGGCATAGACAAGCTCGACGGCGCAGGCTTCGGTATTCAGCACCATACCAAAAGGTGCAGTAGTTTCGCGGATTTCATATTTTCCGAGATACAGAGGCTTGCTTTCTGCCAACCCGTTTTCATCTGTGGTAATGGTATCTACCACCTCACCGGCAGAATAACGGAGGGTGCCGTCCGGCGTGACCACATCCTCTGCAGCGGTGATTTCATAGACCGCACCGGGCAGGCCCTGCACCTCGTAGACAGGCTGATAAATACCGTCGCTTTCGGTCACGGTGGCAAACACTTCGCCGGATTTGCTGATCTTGATGATCCCTTTCTGTGCCATGTTGGGCTTGGTAACTTCCACTACTGTCACGGAACTTTCCTCTGTTGCGTTGTCAGCGGTCACATCAAAGGAAACCGGGTCAGAGTTCAGCACATAGCCATACGGTGCGGATACTTCCACAAGGGAATACCCGGAACCATACTCCAGCTTTTCAGGCGTCACCAGATAGCCCTCGTCATTGGTGTAGAAGGTATCAATGGTTGTCGGTGTCGGGTAGGTGAAGGTCATTTCTACCTTGCTGCCGTCCGGACGATAAAGCTGGAAGCCTGCGCCTGCATAGGGAATGGTCTTGCCTGTCTCTGCATCTACCTTGATGACCTTGATATAGCTCTCAAAGTTGGCATTGTTGGCAAGGTAGCGGTAAACCTGCCCGTCCTTTGCGATATACACATCGAAGTCGGCAAGCAGCTCACGCCCCTCCCAGCCGGATACCTGATGGACGGTATAGATACCGTAAGGAAGCTGCTTGGTCTGTGCAAAGCCGTTCTCATCGCAAATGAGATAATCACGCTCGCTGTCTTTGGCGGCGTCATAGCTGCCGGAGGATTTCAGATATACGGAGAACTCTGCACCAGCTTCCGGGGTTTCCAGCTTGGTTTCGCCGTCGTCCGTGTGCTTGATGAGAGCAATACTGCCCTTGATGACCTGCTCATTCACATCATTGGCTGTGGAGTTGTATTCCACGGTATAAAGCTGGGGTTCCGAACCTACATGGTAGGAGGTTTCGTCCAGCAGATAGCCCTCGGACGGGCTGATCTCGCGGATGCTCCAGTCATCATCACAGACATAATATGCGGTGACAAACTGACCGTTGGCATCGGTGGCGTAAGTGTCGATGAGCTGGTCGCCCTTGTAAATGCCATAAACAGCACCGGCAAGGGAGGCGTTACCCTGGGGCGTTCCGGTTTCCCGGTCACTCTTGGTTACGGTGGCGCTCCACTTTTTCAGCACATTGGTGACGCTCTTTTCGGTGACGGCATTCCACTCCACTGCCGCCGTCTGGCTGTCGGGAACCACATAACGGATCGGGGTGTCTACTTCCTCCAGCACATAGCCGGAGCCGATCAGAACATTTTTGAAATACGCCTTGCCGCTGCTGTCGGTCACAGCATATTCATCCACGGCAATCCCGGAAAGGGAAGTCCCATACAGGTGGAACTTCATACCCTCCACCAGACCGTCCTCACTGGTCTTGGTCACGGTCAGGTTACCGCGCTTCAGCACATTGTTGAAGGTCACCGTTGTGGTTCGGCCTCCGATGACCGTCACGCGCTGAACGCTTTGCGGCTCATACTTCTCATAGCTCTGCTCGGTCAGCGTATAAACGCCGGGAGTCAGACCATCAATCAGGATTTCGCCTGCCGCATTGGTCGTGACCGTCTGTTTGATCCCATTGCCTTCCACTATGAAGGTGATGCCATCCACCTTTCCATCCTCGGAAGTTTTTTTCAAGCCAATGGTTCCGGTAGGTGTTTCCACATTCAGATAAGCACTCACACCATCCGTGTTTTCTACTCCTGTAACCAAATCCTGCAAATTGGGATCACCATAGGCAATCAGCTTGGCACTCTCGCTGACAACAGGAATGTTATTTCGGGTCGCCGTAATGCGTACCGAACCTTTGAACGGGTCGGCAGAACTGATTGTCAGCGTGTTACCGGACTTGGAAACACTCACGCTGCGGTCAGAGCTGGAAAAGTCATACTCGGACAGAACGCCATTGGTATCCGTCAGGGTCAGCGTGTATTTTCCGTCCTTGTATTCCAGTTCCCTGGACGAACCATTCATAAAGCTGGGAACCGTGTTGTGCCTTGTCAGCATGGATACGATCTGATCATAGGCTGCCGCTGCTCCGCTGTTGGGATAATTGGAGCCAAAATGCAGAGAGTAAACCGTGGTATCTGTCTGTGCATAGGAGCCTGTGGAATTACGGCACCCGGTGACAAACTCCCATACAAGCGTCTGCGTGGCCAGCCACTTTTCATCGTCGCTGCCGGTCAGACTGTCACGATTGCCCTGATAACCATACAGAAGCGCCTGCCCTACAGCCTTTTTCTGACTGGCTGAAAGAGCATTCCATGTTTCAGATGAGTTTTCAGTCAACTGGTTTCCGGTTTTCAGCGGAACACCGGGCTGAATACAAAATGCCGTGGAACCATCCACATACATCCGGTACTTGTTCTTGCCCGTTCCACCGGCAGTATAACCATTGATCACGGCGCTGGAATTATAGTACATCGCATTTCCTGCCGAATCGTAAGTGCGGGTAAAGGAAATCGTACCCACATCCCCTGTCGCTGCGAACGCAGTCGCCGGCAACAGGGACAAAACTGTGACCGCAGCCATGACCATCGCTGCGGCCTTTTTGAATAACTGTTTGATTTTCATTATTACCTTCAAATCCTTTCTGTGTGATTTTACCGGCTGAAAAGAAATCCAGCCGTGGTTTGACATTTGGGCCTTGGTCTCTGTCTCCATACCGTCACAAAGCCTATCTCTCTTTTTCGGCTGGTACAGCAGGTTTAGAGGGGGTGAGGTGTGGAGAGGGGGGGAGAACGCCGGGATGCCTCTTGCAGATAAATGGGCAGACTTCCCCCTTGGCGGCCCGGTTATCGTTCCATATCCCGCTGTCGCTTGCGGTACAGTTCCAATGCTTTCACGATGGTATCCTCCATTTTCTTCGCGGGCGTCCCCGGAGAGAAGAATTTTGAAATACGCTCCTTGGGCATTTTGAATTGCTCCACCTGGTTGGGCTTTTCCTCCTGCATGATGGACAGCAGCACATTGGCGTCCAATCTGCCCTCCTGAGAAAACTGCCGCATTTTGATGGCCTGGGCATGGGAGGGGGTACAATCCTCACTTTCCATGATTTCCACCAAATCCTGCTGTTCTTTTTCGGTAAGGTAGGACAACTCCACCGCAGGACGGATGGCAATCTGCAAAATGTCCTTTTCTTTGAGGACAGAGTTATCTACCAAATCCAGAATGTCGGGAATAAGGTGGGTCAAGCGGATATAGCGAAACACCTGATCCCTGCTTTCTCCACTTTGCTGCCCAAGTATTGCCGCTGTATCCAACTTTGTCGCCACTGGCGATAAAGTTAAATCCGTCCGTTGTCCTTGCCGCTTCATAGCGTCCAGTTTCATCTTGTAGGCAAAGGCTTTCTCCGATGGCAAAATCTGCTCTCTTTGCAGATTGGAATCGACCATGACAATGGTGGCTTCATCATCGGTCATATCCCGGACAATGCAGGAAATCGTCTGCTTCTCTGCCAGTTCACTGGCCATTCTTCGCCGATGTCCGGCAATCATTTCATAGCCGCCATCCGGTTTAGGGCGCACCAGTGCAGGCACCAGCACGCCATACTGCTTTACGCTGTCCACCATTTCCATCATGCTTGCATCCATTCGCACCTTAAAAGGGTGGTTTGGGAAGTCGCTGATTTCTTCCAGTGGAATATCCCGGACGGTTTCCCGCTGGGCTTCGTCACGTTCGGCCTGGGTGGTAAAGAGGCTACCTACACTGAGCAGATCTGCCACGTTGTTTTTCGCCAATCGCAAGCACCTCCTTTACCAGACCTCCGTAAGCCGCCGCAGCCTGTCCTTTGGGTTCGTGCTTGAAAATGCTCTTGTCCGCCGTGCTGACTTCTGCGAGGCGTACCGTTGCCGGAATGACCGTTTGCAGGACGGGTAGGTGCTTCCCAAAATTTTCTTTTACCGCCCGGACGGTATCCCTGCGGAAGTTGGTTTCATTGGCCATCGTCAGGAACACGCCGCCGATTTTCAATCTGGGATTGATCTGCCGCTTGATCTGCTGTACGGTGCCGACCAGCTCTGTCATGTCCTCTGCCGCCAGATAATCCGCCTGGACAGGGATAAGAACATAGTCCGAGGCAGCCAGAGCGTTGATGACCAGCATACCCAGGGAAGGGCGGCAGTCCAGCAGTACATAGTCATAATCGTTTTTTACGCTGTCCACATACTGCCTTAACACCGTTTCGCGGCTCATAACATTTACGAGACCGGTTTCCACGGCAGACAAGGCACGGTTTCCCGGCACAAAGTCAAAGCCTTCATGGTGGTGCATGATCTCCGTGTGTTCGGCAATTTCTTTGCCGGATACCACATCACTCATCACATCACCGAGGGCGCGAGGCAGGTCATGGGGCTTTCTCAGGCCCAGCATCTTGGTCAAATCACCCTGCGGGTCAACATCAATCAAAAGGACTTTCTTGCCATCTAATGCCAGCCCTGCGCCAATGCAGTACACGCTGGTGCTTTTCCCAACCCCGCCTTTTTGGTTGGCTACGGAGATTACTTTTGTTTTTGCCATAAATGGGTTCCTCCTTTTCTTAGATTTAGCCGTCTGCGGCGAAGCGGACGGCTATGTATGGGCATAAAAAAGCCGCCTACTCTTTGCATAAAAGAATAAGCGGCATATGTAACCAATGCGATATTAAGTTTTACAGTGTATCTGATACCTTCAAAATCAGTTCGTCCACGCAGTCCGTATATCGCCCCTGTTGCAGTAACTTGTTCTTGAAACGAATAAGGCTTTGCACAACGAGACGGGTTTCGTCATTGCTCAAATACAGGTATCTCTTTTCTTTCTTCAACATCACCATCAGCCCTCCTTTGAGTATAGCTTACAAAAAGAATGGTTGTCTTACCACTGTGCGATTCAATCTCATCGGATAAACTTCATTACATTTGGTCAGACTGTGCCAAAACAGTTCATTCCTTATCATTTGCTCAGCATCACTTTAAGGAAGCATTTTCAATAACAGACATCAGAAAACAGCAGTAAAAACACTCTCCAGGAACCCCCTGATTTGGGGCAAAAGTTCCCCCATCTGTTAACTAAACTGGGGTCAAAAACGCTGGTTCCCCCATCGTTAACTACTAAAAACAGGGTCAAAACACGCCAAATCCTTTCAAATCATGACAAACAGTATCAGCGATTTTTGGCATAAGAAAAGCCCGGAAACCGTTGAGTTTCCGGGCTTTTTGAACCATTTTGATATAGTCTGAGCAGTCGATTATCGCTTGCTGAACTGCGGAGCGCGACGAGCTGCTTTGAGACCGTACTTCTTGCGCTCCTTCATACGAGGATCGCGCGTGAGGAAGCCGGCCTTCTTCAGGACGGTGCGATACTCGGGGTTGACCAGCAGCAGGGCGCGGGCCACGCCGTGACGCAGAGCGCCGGCCTGACCGGACACGCCGCCGCCCTCGACGGTGGCAACGATGTCGACCTTGCCGAGCTCCTCGGTAGCGGCGAGGGGCTGACGGACGACCATCTTCAGGGTCTCGAGACCGAAATACTCGTCGATGTCGCGGCCGTTGATGGTGATAGCGCCGGTACCGTTCTGGAAGAGGCGAACGCGGGCGACGGAGGACTTTCTACGGCCGGTGCCGTACAGATAAGGCTTCTTGGACTGATACATTCTTCTCTTCCTCCTTAGACTTCGTAGGCTTCGGGCTTCTGGGCCTGCTGCTCGTGGGTGTCACCAGCGTAGATGTGCAGGCGCTTCAGGGAGTCCTTGGTCACGGTGTTGCGGGGCATCATGCCGCGCACAGCCACGCGCATCGCAAGCTCGGGCTTCTCCTGCATGAGGATGCGATACTTGGTCTCCTTCAGACCGCCGACCCAGCCGGAGTGCGTACGATAGTACTTCTGCTCCATCTTGTTGCCGGTGAGGATGGCCTTGGAAGCGTTGATGATGATGACGTTGTCGCCGCAGTCGGCGTGCGGGGTGTAGGTGACTTTGCGCTTGCCGCGGAGCAGATCAGCCGCAGCAACGGCGGTCTTGCCCATGGGCTTGCCGGCAGCATCGATGACGTACCACTTACGCTCGATGTTGCCCTTGTTCGCCATAAAAGTGGACATGGTGTGTTTCCTCCATATTGATCTATGAATGAAAGCTTGTGCTTTACATTTTTGTTGTCCCTTGGTAAAATCGGAACGAGTTTATTTATAGCATTTGGGCGCGAGAATGTCAACACCATTTTAATTTAGCGCAAGCAATGCTCGTAAATCCTCTCGTTTTCTTTGATTATCTCTCAATTTCTCAAATCGCAAAATCAAAATTCTTTTATTTTTCGCAAGGAGCTGTACCTATGCAGGAAATCTTGGGCCTCGTGCGCCGCTGCGTTACGGACTACGACATGATCCAGGAGGGCGAGACGGTCGCCGTCGGCGTCTCCGGCGGCAAGGACTCGCTCGTCACGCTCACCGCGCTCGCGCGCCTTTCCAAATTCTACCAGAAGCCGTTCAAGGTCGCGGCCATCACGGTCGAAACGGGTGTGCCGGGCATGAGCTTTGATGCCGTGGCCGACTATTGCGCGGCGCTCGGTGTCGAGTACATCCGCGTAAACGTGCCGATCTACGAGATCGTGTTTTTGGAGCGCAAGGAGAAAAATCCCTGCTCGCTGTGTGCCAAGCTCCGCCGCGGTGCGCTTTCGACCGCGATGAACGAGCACGGCATCAAAACGATCGCGCTCGGCCACCACTACGACGACGCGGTCGAAACACTTTTGATGAATCTCCTCTTTGAGGGCCGCATCGGCTGCTTCCAGCCCGTGACATACCTGAGCCGCTCGGACGTGACGCAGATCCGCCCGCTGCTCTATGTGAAGGAGCAGCAGGTGCGCAATGTCGCGGCAAAGCTCGATCTTCCCATCGTGCACAATCCCTGCCCTGCCAACGGTGAAACGCGCCGTCAGGAGGTCAAAGAGCTCATCGAGTCGCTCTCCGAGCGCTACCCAGACCTCAAGCAGAAGCTCTTTGGCGCGATGCAGCGGTATCCGCTGTACGGCTGGGATACAAAAAATTCGGAAAAGTGACGTTGTCACTTTTCCGAGAATATTTCACTGCGCTTTGTGCCTCGGTTGGCCGCTGAAAGCGGCCAATTCGACACACGCTTCGCGCAAAGTGTTTTCTGCCACACGCATGTCGCGGCAAAAAACGATTAAAATTTTTTCGTGCCTGCAGGCACGAAACTCTGCGAGGCTTTTGTTCTATGTACATTAAATAAACACCAGCCTCAGCAAGATCAGCAGCGCGAGGCCCGGCACGCCGAGGACGGCGATGACGAGGGCGTTGAAGAGATTCAGCCCCAGCGACAGCTTGGCGAGCACGCCGAGCGCGCTTAGAATGCCGAGCAGCGCAAAGCCGAGCAGCGTGTTGACGAGCAGCTTGCCCGCGAGCTTCAACGGCGCGGCGAACAGCCTGAGCACCGCGAGCAGCGCAAACACGGCAAACAGGACAAGCAGTATTTTTTCCGTTATCCCCATTTTGCAACCCCCTCGCTGCACGTTTTGTACACGGCTTCGCCGCTGCGCTCCTTGATCTGGCGCAGCAGGTAGTCATAGCGTGAGAGCTCGGCGTTGATCTCATACACGCAGGCGTCGACGAGCTCCGGCGCGCAGACCGCGTTGAAGCGCGCGTACGCCTGCGACAGCGCGACACGCGTGTCGCTCAGCTCGCTGAACAAGTCCTGCATGGATGCATCGCGCGCGACGTCACAGCGCAGCAAATTGACCTTTCGCATGTTTTCGCCCTCCCATACCTCTGCAATGTCAGTGTATGGAAAGTGTGGACAAATATTCCTCTTTTCAAACAAGGAGCCAAGTATGGAGCATGAAGATTATATGCGCGAGGCGCTGTCTCTCGCGCGCGAGGCCGCACAGGAGGGCGAGGTGCCCGTCGGCTGTGTCATCGTCAAAGACGGCGAGATCATCGGCCGAGGCCGCAACCGGCGTGAGGAACTGCAGCGCACCTCCTCGCACGCAGAGATGGAAGCCATCGCACAGGCAAATGAACGTCTGCGCTCCTGGCGGCTCGACGGCTGCACGCTCTACGTGACGCTCGAGCCCTGCCCGATGTGCGCGGGCGCGATCGTCAACGCGCGCATCCCGCGCGTCTACTATGGCGCGCGCGACGAGGCGATGGGCGCCTGCGGCGGCGTGCTGAACCTCTTTATGGAGCGCTTTCCCTTCCGCCCCGCGCTTGTGGGCGGCATTCTGAAAGACGAATGCCGCGCCGTGCTGGCCGATTTTTTCCGCACGCTGCGTTCGTAAAGTGATTTCGCTTTCGTGCGTCATTTGACCGCCGGTCAGGAATTGCTACTGCGTCATTACTGCGTCCGAGATATAGACAGTTTGGCACAGTCTTGCACAGTCCCGTGCAAGCTGCAAACGACTGTGGCGCAAGGATTTTCCTTGATTTGCAAGGGTTTCCGGATTTTCTTTCTATTTAACACTTTTGTAACACTTTCCCTCGAACTTTGTTAACATGCGTCCTTTATCTTAATCCTTGCAAGAGACAATAGCTTCTTTTCATCCAATCTTCCATCTTATAAGAAAAGGGACGCCGTGAGGCGTCCTTTTTCGTTATATTCTGATGTAGGATGGCGTCACGGATCGAAGTCCGCCGCCGCGCCGATACCGAGCGCGATGCACGCGCCGCCGGCGTAGAAGAGGATCTCGGCAAGCGTCGGGCGCGCGGCCAAGGCCGCCGCGCAAAGGATGACGCTCATCGTGCTCGCGGGCATCAGCAGCCGCGGCGCGCCGCCGCGGAAAGCAAAGGCCGCAAATTCGAGCAGCAGCACCGTCAGCGCCGCGAGCGCCAGCGTTTCGACATAGTAATGACGCAGAATCGGGTCCGCCGCGTGCTCGCGGTAGAAGAGGATCAGCGCAAGCACCATCGCGCACACAGGCACGAGCAGCGCAACGCCTGGGAACTCCGCCTTGCGGCGCAGCGCGGTCGTAGCGTACAGCAGGCATGCCGCGCCGACTGCCAGAAAAACGGGCAGGATCATCGTAAGCGTCGTGCGGAGCGAGAACACCAACGAGCACACCGCCGAGCCGATCAGGGCAAAGCTGCCGAGCACCATCAGCAAGACCGCAAGCGTCGAGCGGTCAAAGGCGAAGTAGAGGTCCATGCTGCCGCACAGCTCGCGCTGAGCGGGATAGCGCCGCGCCATAATGACCGCGATGACCGCTGCGACGACGAACACCGCAGGCAGCACCATCGTGTTTAAGTCCATCGGGACGGGAAGTCCGTCCGCGTCAAAGCCGACTGCCAGCAGGCGGAGGCGTGCCAGCGCCGCTGCCGCAGAAAAAAGCACCAGCAAAAGCCAATGAAGAATTTTCACAAAACCGAACCCTTTCTTTTTCCGGAATACGGCGCGCACAGCGCCGGAAAACATCTATTTATTGATGATAGCACACTCATCCCCGTTTGTCCATGAATCATTTTGCGGACAAGTCGGTCATACACTGATAAAAACACTGTCACTTAAGCATCGCGGCCGTGGGCCGCAGGGAGGAACACGCCTTGAAACAGCTTCTTCGCATCACGATATTATTGATCGGCCTCATCTGGATCCTCGCCTGGGCGGCGGCAGGCCGCTTTGACGACACGCCGAACACACAGGACGGCTCGGAATCTCCCCTGCCGAGCGGTGAGATCGCCGCCCCCGGCGAGCGCGACAGCGCAAAAACGCTGCGCGTCCAAATTCAGGGCGAGGTCCAGGAGATGGACATGGGCACATACCTTCTCGGCGTGCTGCGCGCGGAAATGCCCGCCTCGTTTGAGGAGGAGGCGCTCAAGGCTCAGGCCATCGCCGCGCGCACCTACACGCTCTATCGCATCCGCGGCGGCGGCAGCGCGAACCATCCAGACGCCGACGCCTGCGACGACCACACCTGCTGCAAGGCGTATTTGAGCGCCGAGCAGGCTGCGGCCAACTGGGGCAGCATGGCCGTCTACTATGAGGAAAAGCTCGCACGCGCCGTGAGCGAAACGGACGGCGAGGTCATTTTGTACGACGGCGCGCCCATCCTCGCCGTGTTCTTCTCGTCTGCCGACGGCAGCACGCAGGGCGCGGGCGACGTGTGGATGAACGATCTGCCGTATCTCCAAAAGGTCGATAGCCCCGAGACGGAAGAGCTCGTACCGAACTACTACTCGGTCGCAACGTTCACGGCAGCGGAATTCAAGTCTCTCATCCTCGCCGCCAAGCCGGACGCCGACCTTTCCGGCAGCCCCGAGGGATGGATCCGCGATATCGTGCGAAACGACTCAGACTATGTCGCCTCCGTCACGGTCGGCGGCGTCAAGCTGCGCGGCAATGACCTGCGCACGATTCTCTCGCTGCGCTCGCCGTCGTTCACCGTGGAATACAAGGACAATGCCTTTACCTTCCACGTCACAGGCTACGGCCACGGTGTCGGCATGAGCCAGTACGGCGCAAATATCCTCGCCAAGCAGGGCCTTTCCGCCGAGGAAATCGTGCAGCACTATTTTTCGAACACCACCGTCGGCTATTATGACGGCTGAGGCATCGCGGATATTGCAAAGCGGCGGAAAAATTGCTATAATATTAAGATAAAATACGCAAGGAGGCGGGAGAAATGAAGAGCAAGCGTTTTTTGTGTCTGCTGCTTGTATTGCTGATGGTCTTCTCCCTCACCCCCAGCGAAACGAGGGCCGAGACGACTGTCTATTTCACCGCCGTCAACGACCAACTTTTGCCCGATCTGAGCGATGAGACGATGCCGTTCTGGTCGGGTGGGCGGCTGTATGTCCCCTCCACGGTCATCACCGGCACGGACTTGGGCCTTTTCTACTCCCGCAGCCGCGACAAGAGCACCGCCGTTGTCTACCGGCAGGGCAGTGCGCTGACATTCAACTTCGCCGCCGGCACCGTCGCCGACCAGAACTACCGCCAGTACAGCGGTCCTGCCATCGTGCGCAGCGACGTTGTGTTCCTGCCGCTCGACCTTTTGACGCAGTTTTTCTCGCTCGATTATAGCTACACGCGCGTGACCTATGGTTACCTGGTCCGCGTCAAAAGTGATACGGTCGTGCTTTCCGACGCGAAGTTCATCGACGCCGCGGCTATGTCCATGGAGCAGCGCTACAACGAATATATGAAGACGCACAGCGAGTCGAATGATCCCGGCAACACACCGGATCAGAACACCGACGGCGACCGCGACCTTGTCTGTCTCGCGCTGCGTGTGACGGACGAAGAGAGCGCAAACGCCCTGCTCGACACGCTCGCAAGCAACAACGCGACGGCGACGTTTCTCTTCTCGGAAGAGCAGCTTTCCTCGCTCGGCGATCTGCTGCGCCGTGTCGTCATCAGCGGCAACGCCGCCGCGCTGCGCATCGACGCCTCCGGCGGCAGCTCACGCACGGTCAGCGCGATCGAGCGCGCAAACAACGCGCTATGGGCCGCGTGCAACGAAAAAGCGCGGCTCGTCGCGCTCTACGGCGCGTCGGACAAGACACTGCGCGCCGTGCGCGCCGCGGGCTACTGCCCCATTGACTTTGACCTGGATTACAGCGGCGGTCTTCCCACCGCGGCGCAGGCCGCCAGCAGCATCGCGCGTCAGGCCCGCTCCGGCGGGTGCATCGCCTATCTCGGCGCTGACACCGCCGTGCAGGCAGATTGGAGCACGCTGCTCTCTCGCCTCCGCTCGTCCTCGCGTCTCATCACGGCGCTCAACGAGCTCGCGGTCACAAAGGACGCGTGACGGTTTTACAAATTGTTCAGGAAACGCGCACAGTTTTGCGTATAATAAACAATAACACAGAAGAAAGACACACGCTTGTGTGAAGGAGGAAACCAGCATGGCACGCAATATTCTTGTCGTGGAGGACGACAATAATATTTCCAACCTCATTAAGATGTATCTCGACAAAGAGGGCTTTGACGTCCGCATCGCCGCCGACGGCGGCAAGGCCGTGGAGGAATTCAAGGAAAAAGAGCCCGACCTTGTGCTGCTCGACGTGATGCTCCCCGTGCTCGACGGCTGGGGCGTATGCGCCAAGATCCGCGAGACGTCCAAGTGCCCGATCATCATGCTCACCGCCAAGGGCGAGGTCAACGACCGCATCCACGGCCTTGAGATGGGCGCGGACGACTATGTTGTCAAGCCCTTTGAAATGAAGGAGCTGCTCGCGCGCATCAACGCCGTGCTGCGCCGCAGCGAGATCCCCGAGGACACGCACAAGCGCCTCACGTTCGACAAGCTCATCATCGACCTCGACTCCTATGAGCTCATCGTCGACGGCAAGAAGATCGACACGCCGCCCAAAGAGCTGGAGCTTCTCTATCACCTCGCCGCCACGCCGAACCGCGTCTACACGCGCAACCAGCTGCTTGACGAGGTGTGGGGCTTCGACTACTTCGGCGATTCGCGCACGGTGGACGTACACGTCAAGAGGCTCCGCGAAAAGGTCGAAAACGTCAGCGACCAGTGGGCGCTCAAGACCGTCTGGGGCGTCGGGTATAAATTCGAAGTGAAGTAATTCAGTATGCCGGAAGAAAACAAAGAGAAAACACAGAAAAAGCGCTGGACGCTCAAAAAGGTCAAGACCCGCTGCCGCACGATCTACTGGCAGAATTTTCTGCTTACGGCAAGCGTCGTCATGCTGACGCTGGCGCTGCTCGGCAGCGCGTTCTTCGCGCTGACGTATTCCTACGCCATCGATGAGCGCAGCGAGCAGATGCAGAGCAAGGCGACGGTCGTGTCGCACATGGTGTCGTCCTACATGGAAAACGGCTCGCTCACAGGGCTGCGTGAGCTGGCAGACTTCGCTTCGAACGTGACGGATGCAGAATTTCTCATCTGCAACTCGGACGGCAACCTGCTGCTGACGACCGATACAACTCTCGTCAACCGCGTGCTGACCGTGCCGCAGGACGTGGCCGAGGGCGCGATGAGCGATGACACCTACGCCGTGCGCACCACGCTCGGCGACATCTATGAGGACACGCACTTCGTCGTCGGCGTGCCGATCGTGAGCGAGGGCGCAACCGTCGGCTTTGTGCTGGCGGTGACCGGCGCGCGGGCGCTGACGACGATGTGGCGCACGTTTATTGGATTGTTTTTCATGACGGCGGTGACGGTGCTGCTGCTTTCGTTTGTCGTGAGCGCGTGGGTCAGCATGCGCCAGTCGCGCCCCATCCACGAGATGGCGGAGGCGACGCGCCGCTTCGCCGAGGGCAACTTCGACGTGCGCATGCACAATTACGAGGGCGTGACCGAGATCACAGAGCTGGCAGAATCTTTCAACAACATGGCGGACTCCTTGCAGGAGACCGAGCGCCAGCGCCGCGAATTCATCGCAAACGTCTCCCACGAATTGAAAACCCCGATGACGACCATCGCAGGCTACACCGACGGCATTCTGGACGGCACGATCCCGCCCGAGCAGGAAAAGGAGTACCTGCGCATCATCTCGGATGAGGCGCGGCGCCTGTCCCGCCTCGTGCGCCGCATGCTCGAGGTCTCGCAGCTCCAGTCGCGCGACCTGACGCGCACGAAGGCGCCGTTCGACGTGTGCGAGAGCATGCGCCGCGTGCTCATTTCGATGGAGAAGAAGATCACCGACCGCGGGCTCGATGTCGACGCCGACATTCCCGACAGCGGCATCATGGTGCTCGGCGACAACGACCTCATCACGCAGGTCATCTACAACCTGCTCGAAAATGCGGCAAAATTCGCCCGCAAGGGTTCGGCGCTCTACCTCGGCGTGACGACGCTCAACGGCAAGGCGCTGATCTCGGTTCGCAACGAGGGCGACACCATCCCCGCCGAGGAGATCCCGCTGCTGTTCGAGCGCTTCCACAAGAGCGACAAATCCCGCTCCGAGGATAAGGACGGCGTGGGCCTCGGGCTCTACGTGGTCAAAACCATTCTGGACCAGCACAAGGAGCACATCGCCGTCACAAGCGAAAACGGCCTGACGACGTTCACCTTCAGCGTGACGCTCGCCGGCGGGCAGACCGCGCAGTAAGTCTCAACAGGAGAAACACGCTATGGATCACGAGAATCAGGAGTTATCCCCGACGGTCAGCCAGAGCGGCGAGCCGCAGGAGGTCGTGCTGCGCTATGAAGCGCCCGTCACGCCCATCGTGGAGCGCTACGTGCAGCCGACACCGCTGCCCGGACAGCCGAAGAAGCATACATCACCGCGTAAAAAGCGGAAAGGGCTTAAGATCTTCCTTTTCTGCATGCTCGGCCTTCTCCTCGTCAGCGGCGTCGTCACGGCGCTGTGGCTCGGCGGCGCGTTCGACGATCACCGGTCCTATCACGACGATGATTTCGAGCAGCGCCATGACGAGGATTATTACGACAACAGCGAGCATGGCGAAACGACCATCAAGCGCCTGCCCAACACCGATCAGGTCAAGCTCCGCTACAACGAAAGCCACGGCGAGGCGCTGACGATCCAGGAGATCTACCAGAAAGTCAATCCCTCCACCGTCACGGTGCTCACCGGCAACCGCGACGGCAGCGCCATGGTCGGCACCGGCGTCATCTTCACCGAGGATGGCTACATCCTCACGAACGCCCACGTCATCGCGGGCGGCTCGGAGTGCTACGTCGTGCTCGACACGGGTGAGGATTACCGTGCGTGCCTTTTGGGGCTCGACGAAGAAAAGGACCTCGCCGTCATCAAGATCGCGGCCAGCGGCCTTCCCGCCGCGGAATTCGGCGACTCTGACGCGCTGACGGTCGGCGATCCGGTGTACGCCATCGGCAACCCGCTCGGCGTGGAGCTGCGCGGCACACTGACCGACGGCATCGTCTCCGCCATCAACCGCGACGTGTACGTCGACGGCGTGACGATGACGCTCATCCAGACGAATGCCGCGCTCAACAATGGCAACTCCGGCGGTCCGCTCATCAACGTGTACGGTCAGGTCGTCGGTATCAACACGATGAAGATGGGCTCGTCCTCCACCACGAGCGTGGAGGGCCTCGGCTTTGCCATTCCCATCGCCTCGACCGCCTATATGATCAATGACCTGATCGCCTACGGCGAGGTGCACGGCGAGGTGGTGATCGGTATCTCGGTACAGATCGCGCCCGTCATTTTAGATAGCGGCGAGACCGCTCTGCGCGTGATGGACGTCACGCCCGGCGGCCCCGGCGACGAGGCCGGCATCCAGAAGGGTGACCTTATCGTAGCGGCCGACGGCGAAGCGTTGACAAAGTCCACCGACCTTCTGCGTGTCCGCCGCCGCCATGAAGCAGGCGAAACGCTCAAGCTCTTAGTCGAGCGCGACGGCAAGCGCTTCACCGCAGACGTTGTTTTACGCGAAAGCGACACATGAGGATATCGACATGAAGAAAAAGCAATTTGCGCTTGGCTCGCTGCTCCTCGGCGCCGCCTCCTGGCTGTGCCTGTGGGGATTGCAGCACATTGAGCGCCGCATGAAAAAGAAACAGAAAAAGTAAAAGTCAAGACCACCCGTAAAACGGGTGGCTTGCACAAGCCCTATAAGGGCTTAAGACAGGCCGCGCCTAAAGGCGCGGTGAAACGGTCTGCCGACCGCACATGATCCCGAGCAGCCCCACCAAGTGGGGCTGTTTTTATTTGCTCTTGGTTACTTGCTCACCCGTAAACGGGTCAAAGTATTCCTTAATCGATATCTGATCCAATATTTTGTCCTCTGCAAGTTGATTTCGGATATGTAAAAGCTTCGGATGATCCTGACGCCTCGGCTTTTGGATATGCTTTTGTCAGTGACGATACTTTCTCTGTCGTCATTCTTTCCGACCCTGAGCTGTCATTTGCGTTCACTGCAAGTGATAAGTCATAAACCTCTTATTAAAAGAGCCACGGAGTATCTCTCCGTGGCTCTTTACGTCTTTCGCTTTTCACACCCTATAGATCTTCCGTTGTAAACGGATGCGGTCCGCGATC
>ERZ857775.660-NODE-660-length-48298-cov-18.756504_pt1 | contig 48298 bp, 40 predicted proteins | sample MGYA00519698_ERZ857775 | MGnify/ENA primary metagenome ERZ857775 (study PRJEB31778, sample SAMEA3449363) | human gut metagenome | biome: human gut; feature: human-associated habitat; material: faeces | place: United Kingdom | collected 2010/2012 ...
CCTGCTCGCACGGAGAGCACATTAAGTGCTCTCCGGCTCGTGCGGAACTCGCGATGAACCTTACATTCCGCGTCGCCGGGCAGACGCCTCGGTGTTGAAACGCGGCTTGTCATGGGGACATCTGCTGAACATATATAAGTTGAAGGCCACGTCATGTGGCCTTTTTGCATCCGGAAACCGTGTCCCAGAATTCACGTCCGGAGCGGGATGCAGTTTCCGCTTACGGCCCCGTTGGGAAACTCCATCCCATTCCAAAGGCAAATTCTGGGACGCACTTTCCGAAACCCCATCCATCAGGAAAGCCCTTCCCACTCTGAATACATCCAGCGAACGTATGCGAGCGTGTTGTCCAGAACGGCCTCGTCATCGAGGTGATGGAAAATGTCACCCCAAACGCTTGCCACGGTTGCGTCCACAAGTGTCAAGAAAAAAGCCTCGAGAATCTCGAGGCTTTCACGTTTGTACGATTGAACGCGCGGCACCGCGAGCGACGGTCTACTCGCCCAAAACGGCCTTCTTGGCGGCTGCGGCCATGTTGTCCAGGTCTTCCTTGGTGGGATGGTCCTTCGCGGCAACCCAGTTGTCGAGCAGCATCTTATAGCGAGCGTTGTCGGGATCTTGCTCGAGCATGGCCTCGTAGCGCTGCTTGACCGCGGGGCCCATCTTGCCCTGGCACATCGCCCAGCCCGCAAGCTCGGCATCCCCAGCCAAATTGGAAGTCACGCGATCAATAATCTGCTGGTAATAGCTCTGGTCGGCGCCAAAACCGCAGGTGCCAAACAGGAAGACGCGCTTGCCGTGCAAGGCGGAGAGCAACGCCGCGACCGAAGGCGTGCACGCGCCCTTGTCGCACCAAAAACCGACGAGCACCGTGTCGGCCGTGCAGGCGCCCTGCGCCTCGAGCGCAACCTGATCTGCATCCGCATCGTCGCTCAACGCCGCGGCATGGACAAACTCAACACCCGCAGCCTGCAGAGCGCGCTTGATCGCGCCCGAAACCATCCTAGTATTACCGCTCTTGCTGTTAACCACCAAAGAGCACGTCATAGTCACGTTGCCTCGTTTCCCCCAAAACTAAAGCCACTAATACAATTTATTAGATGAATATCTTAGTACTAACGACGCAGATGTAAACCATCTGCCGCCAATCGGTGGCCCCTACTGGGCAAACTGGCTGCGGTAGAGTTCGGCGTAGAAGCCGCCTGTCGCTAGCAGCTTGTCGTGTGTACCGCGCTCGATAATCTGGCCGTCGCGCATCACCAGGATGCAGTCGGCGTTGCGAATCGTGCTCAGGCGATGCGCCACCACAAAGCTCGTACGGCCGGCCATGAGCTCGTCGAATGCCGCCTGCACCTGCAGCTCGGTGCGGGTATCGATGCTCGACGTCGCCTCGTCCAGCAGCAGAATCGCCGGGTCGGTGAGCATGACGCGCGCGATGCACAGCAGCTGCTTTTGACCCTGGCTAAACGTGCCGCCGTCCTCGCCGATCACCGTATCGTAGCCGCCTGGCAGCTGCACGATAAACTTGTGCGCGTGCGCGCGCTTGGCCGCCTCGACAACCTGTTCGCGCGTGGCATCGGGACAACCATAGGCGATATTTTCCGCCACCGTGCCCTCGAACAGCCACGTATCCTGCAGCACCATGCCAAAGGCGCGGCGCAGGCTTGCGCGCGTGTAGTCACGCGAGGAACGGCCATCGACCGCAATGCGACCGGCATCGATATCGTAAAAACGCAGTAGCAAATTGATGAGCGTCGTCTTGCCGCAGCCCGTGGGGCCGACCAGGGCAAAGCGCATGCCGAGCTTAGCCTCGATGCAGATATCCTGCAGCAGTTTGCGGTCGGGCACGTAGCTAAAGTCCACATGCTCAAAGGTCACCTCGCCCTGCGGGACGGCAAGTTCCACGGCATCCTCCGCGTCGGGCTCCTGCTCGCGCGCATCGAGCAGCGCAAACATGCGGCGCGCCGAGGCGTACGCGGTCTGGATCTGCGTAATGACGTTGGTGACCTCGTTGAACGGCTTGGTGTATTGGTTGGCATAAGACAGAAAGATTTGAACGCCGCCCACCGTAAGCGCCGCAGGCACGCCCGTGATCACGCCCACGCAGCCGATCACGGCGACCACGGCATAGATGATGTTGTTGATAAAGCGCGTGCCGGGGTTGGAGAGCGAACCCATAAACTGCGCGCGCTCGCCCGCGGTGTAGAGCTCGGCATTGAGGGCATCGAAGCGTTGCTGAGCGTTCGAGCCATAGGCAAAGGCGTCGACAAGCTTCTGCTCGCCCACGTACTCCTCGATATGGCCGCCAAGCTGACCCTGAATACGCTGCTGCGCCGTAAAGCTCTTGTTGGAGAGTTTGGCGATGGCGCTGGCCGCAAAGATGGAGAGCGGCGTGACGAGCACCACTACGAGCGTCATGGTCAGGTTGATGGAGAGCATAAACGCGAGCGTGCCAACGATGGTGATAACACCGGTAAAGAGCTGGGTAAAGCCCTGCAGCAGACCGTCGCCCACCTGATCGACGTCGTTGACCACGCGGCTCATAAGGTCGCCGTGGGCATGGCTGTCGATAAAGCTGAGCGGCATACGGCTGAGCTTATCGCTCGCCTCCACGCGCATGTCACGCACCGTCTCGTAGGACAGGCGGTTGACGCAGTAGCCCTGCAGCCACTGGAAGGACGCCGCTCCCACCACGACGAGTGCGAGTTTGGTAACGAGCGGCAGCAGCGCATCGAAGTCCACCTGGCCCGCAGCAACGATCAGGTCGATGCCCTCACCAATGAGAATGGGCGTGTAGAGCTGCAGAATCACCGAGACAGCGGCACTCAAAAACGATGCCACAAACGAGACGCGGTGCGGGCGAACATAGCCCAGCAGGCGGCGGGTCACCGCACCCACGGGATAGCGCTCGGGATCGCCGAGCTGGCGCGGACCGTCACCCAGGTCGTTGAGGTTATCGTTGCCGGACACGTTGGCCGTCATCGTGGCGACCGAACCGGAGGAAGTGTACGGATTCATTTAGCAGCCCTCCTTTGCGCAGACGGATGTGGGGACGGTCGGGGCGCCTGGGGCGGGCGCGGGCGCCGTACTCCTCTGCTGACCCTCGAGCTCCTCGCGGCGAAGCTGCGACTGGCAAATCTCGCGGTAGAGCTGGCAGGTCGTGTAGAGCTCATCGTGCGCGCCCAGGCCCGCGACCGAACCGTGGTCAAGTACGCAGATCATATCGGCGTCGCGCACGGTCGAAACGCGCTGGCTTACGATCACCGTAGTCAGCGGCAGCCCGCCCTCAGCAGCGCCACACACGCTGCGCTCGCGGATGGCATGGCGAAGCGCCGCATCAGTCTTAAAGTCAAGTGCCGAGGCGGAGTCGTCCATGATCAGGACCTGAGGCGAGCCCACCAGGGCGCGCGCGATGGTCAGGCGCTGGCGTTGGCCACCGCTAAAGTTCTTACCGCCCGCCTCGACCGGGGTATCGAGCCCCTGCGGCTTGTTGCGCACGAACTCGCTCGCCTGCGCCATGTCGAGCGCCGCCCAGAGATCCTCGTCGGTCGCAGCCTCGTCGCGCCAGGTCAGGTTGCTGCGGATGGTGCCGCTCACCAGCGACGCACGCTGTGGAACGGTCGCGACCACACGGCGCAGCTGGTCGAGCGGCCAGGTGCGCACGTCGGCGCCCATCACACTCACGCTGCCGGTGCTCGCATCGTACAGGCGCGGGATAAGCGAGACGAGCGTGGACTTGCCGCTACCCGTACCGCCGATAATGCCAAGCGTCTTGCCCAGCGGGAGCTCCAGGGTCACATCGTTGACGGCATTTGCCGCGCCCGCGCCAAAGGAGAAGCTCGCATGGCTCAAGCTCAGCGCGGGGACCGGAACAGCGCCACCCGCCAGTTCGCTCGGCTTGGGCAGCGCAACCGACTGATCGCCCTCGTCGGTGATGCTCGGCTCGCAGTTGAGCACCTCGTTGATACGCGAAGCACTCGCGCTCGCCTTGGTAAAGACCACGACCAGGTTGGCGACGTATACGATGGAGGTCAGGGTCTGCGTCATGTAGTTCACAAACGCCATGACCTGGCCCTGCGTAAGCTCGCCCACGTTGACCTGGATGCCGCCCACCCACAGGATGGCGCACACGCCCAGGTTCATCACCAAAAACGTGACGGGATTAAGGATTGACGAGAGCTTGCCCACCGCGATGGCGGTATTGGCCTGGTCATCGGCGGCTTGGGCAAAGCGCTCGCGCTCGTGATCTTCGCGTACAAAGGCGCGAACCACGCGGGCGCCCGAAAGCCCCTCGCGGCAAATGAGCGCGATGCGGTCGAGCTTTGCCTGCAGCTGCTTGTAGTACGGAATGCAGCGCGCCATGACAAACCAAAACACCAGGCCAATGGCGGGCGTGCAAATCAAAAAGATCATGCCGAGCTTAAGGTCGATGGCGAGGGCCGCGCACATAGAGCCCACCGCCAAGAAGGGCCAGCGGATGAGCATGCGCACGCCCAGCGCCACGGCAAGCTGCACCTGGTTGACGTCGTTGGTGATACGGGTGATAAGCGACGGCGTGCCAAAGCGGTCGAGTTCGGCATAGCTCAACTTGTTGATGTGCTGGTAGAGCGCACCGCGGATATCGGTGCCCATGCCCTGCGAGGTGAGCGCCGCCATCTTTTGGCAGACGAGCGTAAACGAGATGCCGATCACAGCCATGGCGCCAAGCAGCATACCGTAGTGGACGACGGCACTCGCGTCGTGCGCACCGATACCTTTATCAATCATCTGGGCAATCACCAGCGGCGTCAGCAGGTCAAAGATCACTTCGATCAGCTTACACGCAGGGCCAATCACCATATACCGGCGAAACTTACCACCAAAACGCCTGAGCAGCTCAATCATGTATAGGCGCTCCCTATCATCATCCACATTCAATTCGAACCATGATAGTACCGCCACCCCAAAAGAAGCGTAAACAACTCGTCATTTCTAACGGGATTCAGTTTTCAGAGGGGTATACGCGCACACCCAGCCAGTGTCGGGTCAACTAGCATGGTATATTTACATTAGTGCTACCAAGTTAGTCGCCGACCCTTGAAATGAGGTGCCGAGATGAACGACATTCTCGCAAGAAGAGCAAGACGAGTAACTATGGGCATCGCCCTTTCCGCGGCACTTGTCGCGGGAATCGCCCCCGTAACGGCGATCGCGGCAGAAACCAGTTCCCCCACCGGTACAGTTGCCTTGCAGTCGGAAGACGCGGCCGCCGAAAAAGACAAAGCGTATGCAGCCATGCAGAAAGCGCTCGCAAACCTCGAAGTCGCAAAAGCCACCGCAAGTCCCGAGATAATTGCGGGAATCAATAATATGATTGCCAGTGATCAAGAGCTCCACGACATTATGCTGGCGCATGCCGCCGATGATAAGGAACTCCTTCCCACCATGCAAGCAAACTTCGATGCAGCCCAAGCCGAATACGACAAGGCTAGCAACCGGGTAAGCGAGCTTTATACAGAATTTGATAAGGCAATGCGCAACATGGCTTCTGACGAAACTATTAGGCAGTTGCGAGAGGCGATCATAGAAGCAGAAACGCAAAAAGAAATTTGCGAAAGTACGCTTGACCGCCGCCGAGACCGCCTCGAAAGTCAGAAATACTGGATTGGTATCTATGAAAATAGAGCAGAGGGTTATAAAGCCAGCGCCAACGAACGCATAGCCAAGCGAGATGCGCTCCTCGACAATTTGAAAAAAGCGCAAACGGCCTATGACGACGCCTGCAAGGCATACGAAGAGGCGAAAGCCGCGGCAGACAAGGCCGCCTCACCCGAGATAACGCAACCGACCGAGACGACGCCTCCCTCCAACTCAGCGCAACCGGCCGAGACGGCACAGCCCGCCAGCTCGCCCGCGACCGGCAAAAATACCCCGCCAAGCTCCACCAAGCAGGCGAACACGAGCAGCGGCAAGCAAGCAGATACGACCGCCGGCAAGCTCGCGAACACGGGCGACGCAGCACCGAGCGCAATCGCACTCGCAGGAATCGCCGCCGCAGGCCTCGGAATAACCACCGCAGCCACACGCCGCTTCAAGAACTCAAAATAGCCGCCAGAGCATACTACCTTCGCCAATCCACAAGCCCAGAGACAAAAAGAGGTCCGTTTCCCCACCTAAGGAAACGGGCCTCTTTAACTGCAAAAATTCAAGCAACAGCACCGCCGCCTCTTGAACCACGTAGCCATCAATGCCCAGACAACGCCAGCAAGCCGCATTCCGCAAGGGATAGATTAAATTAGATAAACGCGCCTTTACGGGTGATTTTTGGACGACATGGCCCGGCACCAAAAAGCGCCCGTGCGCTCGATGGATTCGGATGCCCGACAGAGGCTCCTTATGGCTGCTTCCTTCCGGACCTGACCAGATTCGGAACATGTCGTCATCCGAACCCATCGAACGCGCTAGGCGCTCGATATATCTTACCTGCTCCCGCCCGCCAGAGCAAGGTAGGTAATTTGGGACGGAGCTTTTTTGACTACTTTTTGACTACTTTTGCAGCCCGATTGCCAGAGCAGCCAATGAGTAGTCAAAATAGTCCCATCCCAAAATGACCGGCTTGGTGCCGCACCACAGAAAGGACCCATCTACTACGTTTAGGCCACAGGGGTCGACCATAGCCGACTTTTTCGAAAATCGGCAAACTTTCTACCTGCGGTTTTGTTTTTGTAAATTCCGGGATGGTCGAGGGTGGCCGGTTTAACGTAGTAGATGGCCACGTTTCGTGGCAGGCGGTCCGACCCAAGGCACAAGGCGGTCAACCTCGAATGGCCATTCTCGAAGTTGCGGTGGAATACGGACTGAATTGGCCCCTTAAAGGCAAAAACGCTCCGTATTTCACCGCAACTTATCGAGGGGATGGGTTTTAGATACGGCCAAGGTCGTAGGATCGAGCGGCCGCTTCACCGGCGCAGATGAGGTTGGTTGTGGCTTCTTGCACACCGAGCGCCCGGTCAAGGTCCATGGGCTTGCGGCAAACCGGCAGAACCAAGTCGACACCCTGCTCATACACTACATCCAAGTTGTCCGCACGACCGCCCACGACGGCGACCACCGACTTGCCACATCGCTTGGCGCGACGCGCCACGCCCACCGGCGCCTTTCCAGCGGCGGACTGCTCATCCATATTGCCCTCGCCCGTTATGACCAGGTCGACATCGCGCACGCGCTCGTCAAACCCCACGAGATCGAGCACCGTCTCCACGCCCGAACGCAACTCGGCGCCAAGTGCCAACAACGCGGCGCCCAGGCCGCCTGCGGCACCGGCACCGGGCACGCCGAGCACCGAGCCAAATGTCCGCGCGCCCTCGGGCACGCGCAGCAACCCCTGAGCCCGCGCCCCAGCAATCGCCGCATCGAGCAGGCGACCGTAGCCGACCATCCAGCCGTCGTATCTGCGCAGTACCTCGGCATCATCCGCCGGCAGGCCCTTCTGCCCGCCGAACACCGCAAGCGCGCCGCGACGCCCTACGAGCGGATTCTCGACATCGGAGAGCACAACGATGCGAGCGCCATCCAAAGCCTGCAGCGCCGGCGCCAAATCAACGCTCGCTACCTGCTCAAGGCCGGCAAGACCGGGGGCGACATCGCATCCCTGATCATCGACCACACGCGCGCCCAGCGCCTGCAGCATGCCGGCGCCACCGTCGTTGGTGGCACTGCCGCCCAAGCCAATATAGATAGTCTTTACCCCGACACGAGCTGCACGGAGCATCAGCTCGCCCACGCCATAGGTTGTAGCAGCCAGCGCCGCCGATTCCGTGCAAGGTGAGTACCCGATGCCTGCTGCTTCGGCCATCTCAATAACAACCGACTCGTGCTCGCCGTCCACTAACATCCGGGCAGGCACACCATCGCCAAAGGGTCCCGCAACCTCGCAGGTCACAATCTCACCGCCGCACGCGGCAACGGCATCGAGCGTCCCCTCACCGCCATCTGCCAGCGGCAAAGCGTTCAGCTCGGCATCGGGCCACACACGGCGCATGCCCTCGGCAACCGCCGCCTCCGCCTGCGCACTCGACACGCTGCCCTTAAAGGAATCGATCGCCAGCAGCACACGGCGGGGCCGGCGGCACGCAGGACCACAGTCAACCGCCGTGGCAGCATCCTCACTGGCACCTGCAAGCGCTGCGGCGTGAGCGGCGTGTGCTTCAAGATCGGCCCCACAACCGCAATCAGCGCCGCCCGCTCCGCGCAGACCGCCAAAATAGCTACTCAGCAGCTCGCGGCATTCATCCGCCAGGACCCCAGCCGTCACGTTAAACCGATGATTCAGGCGCGAGTCGGCATTGAGGTCATACAGGGATCCCAGCGCGCCCGCCTTGGCATCAGCCGCGCCATACACGCAGCGCCCCACGCGCGCGTTAACCATAAGCCCCGCACACATGCAGCATGGCTCGAGCGTCACGTAGACCGTGCAATCGGAAAGGCGCCAGCGTCCAAGCGACCGAGCGGCAGCGCACAGGGCCGCGAACTCTGCATGAGCCGAAGGATCCTGATCGAGTTCGCGCCGATTGTGCGCCCTCGCGACGATCTCGCCGTCGCGCACCACTACGGCTCCGATGGGCACCTCGCCCACCGCCGCGGCGGCTCGCGCCTCCGCCAGCGCCTCGCGCATGAACTTCTCATCGATTTCGGTGATCGTCATCGTTCGCCTTCCCTGTTGCAAATTCAAAACGATGCTATCATTACGACTCACGGAGAGATGGCAGAGCGGTTGAATGCGGCGGTCTTGAAAACCGTTGAGCGCGAGAGCGTTCCGGGGGTTCGAATCCCCCTCTCTCCGCCACCTTAGTGATTCACCGGTGTCATGGTCCGCTCAAACAGTGCATCGACCACGTCGGCCATCTCAGGTCGACGCTCAAGATCGTGACCCGACTCCCACCATATCGTGAAAAGTCGAATAATACCGCCGGCGACAAACTCAGACGTCGTCTCGAGTGACACGGGGGCCAGGGCATCCTCGGCAAGCACGTTCATCACGCGCTCGCGGATGGAGCGGGCAATGCGGTCGCAAATAACGTTGGTCAACATGCCCGACATGCTGCTTGCCAAAATGTTATCCATGAGCCGCTCGTGCGCCAGAATCAAATCCATGGCATCGTCCAAAATCGCGTGCCGAAGCGCGCGCACGTCCTCGGCAGATACCGCGCCGGCCTCATCGGGCTGTTTTTGCGGCAAGCCCGACATGAGCTCATCGATATAAAAGGCAAAGTAATCGTTCTTGTCGCGAAAGTGCTTGTAGAACGTCGTGCGGCGAATCATGGCGCGGTCGCACAGCATGGCAACCGTCAGGTCCTCAAAACGATGCTCCTCGAGAAGCTCGGTAAAGGCATCGAACAGGGCGCGGTAGGTTTTCTTGATGCGAAGGTCCACTGGTATCGCCATCCTCAGGGCAAAGACAACACTCGTCAATCTGTCGCATATCTTACACCTGTACCTCGCGCGCTTTGCCCCGGTGCCGACCCCGACGAAAACACAACGCTTACCGGAAAGTTCGGCACGACAAAACGTTGCGGGTATACTAGTAGCGTTATACCAACGGCAGCTGGCGCATGCCGCCGCGGCCATTCGAAACGGAGACATCATGCTTCCCGTCATCATCGGCATCGTTGTTGTCATTGTGATTGCCTGCGCCATCGCCGGCATCTACAACAACATGGTCACCAAGCGTAACCGCATCGATAACGCCTGGCAGAACATCGATACGCAGCTGCAGCGTCGCAACGACCTGATCCCCAACCTGGTCGAGACCGTCAAGGGCTACGCCAAGCACGAGCAGGAGACGCTCTCCGCCGTGATCAGCGCGCGTAACACCGCCGTCAAGGCCACCACGCCCGAAGCCAAGATGGAAGCCGACAACGTGCTGACCGGTGCGCTGCGCCAGCTCTTCGCCGTAGCCGAGGCCTATCCCGATCTTAAGGCAAACACCAACTTTACGCAGCTGCAGGCATCGCTCGAGGATACCGAGAACAAGATTAGCTATGCACGCCAGAGCTACAACGACTGCGTGCTCAGCTACAACAACGCCATTCAAACGTTCCCGGCTGTCATCTTTGCCGGCATCTTCCAGTTTAAGGAGCGCCAGGGCTTCGAGGCCGCCGAAGCAGCCCGCCAGGCCCCGACCGTCAAGTTCTAGTAGTTTGGCAGCGCATCCTTAATCGGCCAAATGCATAAACCGCCCCGTCGAATGCATACTTCGACGGGGCGGTTTCCTTTTTCGCGAAGGTCCCCCTCTAAGCGCCGTGCATTTTTAGGAGTATTCAACATAACCAAGAGCTTCGGGCGCCACGATAAATGCCAAAGACCGTGAATATCCCTGCAAATCAAACGCTGTCAGCCCATAACCCCGCCCATCATCCGTAGAAAACATCGAGAAATCCCGATTTTTTGCCCGAGGTCGGTATGCAGGGGCCTTCGATTGCAGAATACTCGCAAAAATGCACGTCGCCACCGCCCCCACATGGCGCGAACCAAAACAAAAGCGCGGCCAATAGGCCGCGCACCATCTTTATTCAGATTAATCATTACCCGTTGTGACATCGCCGAACCCGCAGGGCAGAGAGCAAGCTCCCTCCCGGCGCACTCCGCAGGACGCAAGAAGCCCTCGCCGCACGAAGTGCGCAGCGAGGGCTTCTTGCATGTCCGAGGACGCGCCGGGAGGGAGCTTGCTCTCTGCCCGGACAGGAAAGGCTAATTACGCGACGGTGTAAACCCAGTTGTGCTTGTCCTCGACAGCACCGGACTGGATGCCAGTCAGGGTCTCGCGGAGCTTCTTCATCACAGGGCCGATCTCGGTGTAGCCAGCCGGGAAGGTCACGGTCTCGTCGGCGCCGTAAACCTTGTTGTCGATCTCGCCAACCGGGGAGATGACGGCAGCGGTGCCGCACAGGCCGCACTCGACAAAGGTACCGGCCTTGACCTCGGCCCACTCGACGGGGCGCTGATCGACGGTCATACCCAGGTCCTGAGCAACCTGAACGAGCGAACGACGGGTGATGGAAGGCAGGATGGAGTCGGTGTGCGACTGCGGAACGACGAGCGTACCGTCCTCCTTCACGAACAGGACGTTGGCGCCGCCGGTCTCCTCGACATAGGTGCGGGACTCGGAGTCGAGATACAGGTTCTCGGCATAGCCCTCGCGATGGGCCTCCATCGTGGGCTTGAGGGACATGGCGTAGTTCAGGCCGGCCTTGATATTGCCGGTGCCGTGCGGTGCGGCACGGTCGTACTCGGAAACGCGCAGCTTAACGGGCTTAAGGCCACCCTTAAAGTACGGACCGACCGGGGTCACGAGAATGCGGAACGTGTACTCAGGAGCGGGAGCCACGCCAATCACGTCACCGGAGCCGATCATAAACGGACGCACGTACAGGGTCGCACCAGAACCGAAGGGCGGAACCCAGGCGGCGTTGGCAGAGACGACCTGCTTGACGGCCTCAACGAACTTATCCTTGGGGAACGGGGGCATCTCGAGGCGCTGCGCAGAGTTATACATGCGCTCGGCGTTCATGTCGGGGCGGAAGCAGACGATGCTGCCGTCCTCGGCGGTGTAGGCCTTCAGGCCCTCAAAGACCTCCTGGCAGTAATGGAAGATGCCGCCGCACTCGGAGACATGCAGGGTGTGGTCGGTGGTCAGGCCGCCCTCGTCCCACTCGCCGTCCTTCCAATGGGCCTCGTAGCTGTAATCGGTCTTCATGTAGCCAAAGCCGAGGCTACCCCAATCGATATCCTTCTTCTCGACAGTCATATGTCGCTCCTTACATACACAGTTGCAAACTCGCGAACCCGCACGCAAGGACCGAGGCCGGCCGCGTCGCAACGTCGCACGACCGGAGCGTAGAGCCGGACGGGACACGCGAACAGCATCAAAGCCGATGGCACGTCGATTCGCATGCACGAGATTGTACTCCGCACGCGCGTCGGATAAAACGCTTTTCTTTAACTAAGTAAAGTATTTTCATTTGACCGAAGCAAAAGGGCCCGCCACCGTAAGCGGTGACGGGCCTCAACTGTACGGTCTGCGCGCTGGCTCGAGCTAGGCGTTCTATTTACCCAGCTTGGCCTTAACCAGACCGACCACGGTCGGGATGATCGACACGGCAACGATGCCGATAATCAGCAGCTCAAAGTGCTCCTGCACAAAGGGAATGCCGCCAAAGAAGTAGCCCAGCAGCGTAAAGACCGTCGACCAGGTAATGCCGCCCAGCACGTTAAAGACGACAAAGTTGCGCCAGTGCATGCCGCCCATGCCAGCGATAAAGGGCACAAAGGTGCGGATAAACGGGAAGAAGCGACCCAGGAAGATGGCCAGGTGACCCCACTTGTCCAAGAAGTCCTCGGACTTTTTGATGCGCTCGGGCGTCATGGCCTTGACCTTGCCCGAAGCGATGATCTTGCGGCCAAAGAAGTGACCGATCATAAAGTTGCACTGATCGCCCAAAATGGCAGCGGCCCATGCGGTGGCCAGAAGCGCCACGATGTTAAAGCCGCCGTTGTGGGCAAAGAAACCCGAGGCGAACAGCAGCGAATCACCGGGAAGGAACGGGAAGAACACCACGCCCGTCTCGATAAAGATGATCAGGAACACGCAGCCGTAGGCCATAAGCGGGCCGGCGGCGATCCAGCTGGCGATCGCGGTGCGCGGGTCCTTAAGCAGCTCGGCAATAAAATTGATGAAACCCATGAAGTAAAACCTCTCAGTTGTGGGCGCGGATACGTCCAAGTTGACCAGTATACGGTTGCGGTGCCCCCTCGTGCGCAACCCCACAAAAGCATGACTCCATTACCAGCAAGTTTGCATAACTGACACTTGTAGCGCAAAGCCGCCAAGATTGTCCTTTTTAATCCCTAGCGAATCGCTATACTTTATTAAATCGCATTGCCATGGCGCTAAGGGAGGGCGGCCGGTGAGCTTTATCAATACCATTCGCGAGGACATCAAGACCGTCCAGGCGCAGGACCCCGCCGCGCAAAACGGTCTGGTCATCTTTCTTTCCTATCCTGGCCTGCACGCCAAGTGGAACCACGTGCCCGAGCACTGGCTGTGGGAGCACGGTCATCGCTCGCTCGCCCGCGTGCTCTCGCAAATCACCCGCCACATCACCGGCGTCGAGATTCACCCTGCCGCGCAGATTGGCAAGCACTTCTTTATCGACCACGCCATGGGCGTCGTCATCGGCGAGACCACCATTGTGGGCGACAACTGTGTGCTCTACCAGGGCGTCACGCTCGGCGGCACCGGCAACGAGACCGGCAAGCGTCACCCCACCCTGGGCAACAATGTCACGGTGGGCACGGGCGCCAAGGTGCTCGGCAACATCCGCATCGGCAACAACGTCAAGATCGGCGGCAACTCGGTCGTCGTTAAGGACGTCCCCGACAACTGCACCGTCGTGGGCGTGCCGGGACGCATCATCAAGCGCAACGGCTGCCGTGTGTTCGAGGAGAGTTTCGACGCCAAGCAGCATCGCGAGTACATGCCCGATGACGCCGCCGAGCAGTCCGCCCTCAACCGCCAGGGCATCACCGAGAATGCCCGCCGCGTCAAGGAACTCGAGCGAGAGGTGGCCGAGCTCAAGGCCCTCGTCGCCAAGCTCGTGGACGAACGCTAGGAACGCAAGCGGCACAAAACGACATCGGCATCAACGCAAAGGCGCGCCAGGGAATTCATCCCCGGCGCGCCTTATTTGTGATGTGGCAAAGAGACTGTCCCTTTGTCACATTATGCGAACTGGCTCAGATAGAGGTCGGCGTAGGCACCCTCGGCAGCCAGCAGCTCCTTATGCGTGCCCTGCTCGATAATGTTGCCGTGATCCATGACCAAGATCAGGTCGGCGTCCACGATCGTCGACAGGCGGTGTGCGATCACAAAGCTCGTGCGCCCGCGCATAAGCGCATCCATGGCACGGCCGATGGCAAGCTCGGTACGCGTGTCCACGCTTGAGGTCGCCTCGTCCAGGATGAGAATCGCCGGGTTGTTGAGCAGCACGCGTGCGATGGTCAGCAGCTGACGCTGGCCCTGGCTGATGCTTTCGGCATCGTTGGCCACGCGCGTGTCGTAGCCCTGCGGCATGGTGCGCACAAAGAAGTCGACCTGCGCGGCACGAGCCGCGGCCACAATTTCGTCGCGCGTTGCCTCGGGGCAGCCGTAGGCGATGTTTTCGGCAATCGTGCCGTCGAACAGCCAGGCGTCCTGCAGCACCATGCCAAACTGCTGCCGTAGCTCGCCGCGATCCATGCGGCTCGTATCCACGCCGTCGAGCGTAATACGCCCGCCGTCAATCTCGTAGAAGCGCATGAGCAGGTTGATGAGCGTCGTCTTGCCTGCGCCCGTGGTTCCCACCACGGCAATCTTCTGGCCCGGCTCGGCGGTAAACGACACGTCGCGCATAAGCGGCTTGTCGGGCGAATAACCAAAGCGCACATGCTCAAAGGAGACGCGGCCCTCCACGCGACCCGGCAGCTTGGCGGCCTTGTCCGGCAGCGGATCGGCCTCCATCTCGGGCTCATCGAGCAGGTCGAACACGCGCTCGGCGCTCGCCAGCGCGCTCTGCAGCGAGTTAAAGGTAAACGACAGCTGCGTCATGGGCTCGGACGCCTCATAGATAAACTGGAAGAACGCCTGGAACACGCCGACGGTCATATGCCCGGCAACCAACATGCTGCAGCCCACAAGCGCAATAACGATCTGCGCCAAACGGCCGATAAAGCGCACTGCGGGGCCGACAGCATTGATCATAAAGTCGGCCTTGGTGCTCACACGAGCCAGTTCCTTCGAAGCCTCGTGCACCTCAGCGGAGCTCTGACGTTCGCGGTTAAACGCGCGGATCACCAGACGGCCCGAATAGCCTTCCTCGACCGCACTCGTAATCTTGGACACCCACTCCTGGCGCTCGCCCGTCACATCGTGTGTGCGGCGCGAGACGACCTTCGTCACCAGCAGCGACAGTGCCGTAAAGAACAGAAAGACGAGCGTAAGCTGCACGCTGAACACGAACATCACGCTCACAGCACCAACAACCGTGCCGATCGACACGAGCAGCTGCAGCAATCCGCGCTGCATGCTCTCGGACATCTTGTCCAGGTCGTTGGTCGCGCGGCTGACGACCTCGCCGGGACGATGCGCGTCAAAATAGGCGAGCGGCAGACGGTTGAGCTTTTGCGCGATGCGGTTGCGCAGGCACAGATTGAGGCGTTCGGCCACGCTCGACATCAAAAAGCTCTGGAGCGCGTAGAACGAAGCGGCGGCCGTCCAAATCAAAAAGTAGATGAAGATAGTCCTGCCGCAGTTCTCCCAGGTGATGCTGAAGGTGGCGTTGTTGACAAACGCTACCTGAATGTGGCCCCACAGCTCATCGATCACGCGGGCGCTATATGCCGGCGCGGCAGTGTTAAAGATGACATAGAACACAATGCTCGCGAACACGATATAGAAGCGCCAATGGTCGCCGGCAGCCTCACTCCACAGGCGGCGCACAGTCGCCCAGGTATCCCGAGGCGTCTCGTCCTCGTCTTCGTCGTCCACGTCGCGCATACGCTCTGCCTCGGCGCGGGCGCGCTCGTCCTCGGCACGTTCGTTTTCCTCGTAGAGCGCTTGGCGGCGAGCCTCGCGCTCGGCTGCAGCCTTGGCGGCGTCATCCAGCTCGGTCGACGCGGCAGCCGTTTCCTCGACCAGTCCCGCGGCAGCGGCGTCATCAACGCCGCCCTGCTTCTTGAGCTCCTCGGTCATGCTACTCACCTCCCTTCATCTGCGATTCCGCGATGGCGCGGTACACCTCGCAGGTTTCCATAAGCTCGCCATGCGTGCCCAGACCCACAACCTCGCCATCCTTGAGCACGACGATCTGGTCGGCGTGCAAGATCGTCGAGATGCGCTGCGCGATGATGAGCACCGCAGCGTCACGCGTCTCGTCTTGCAATGCATGGCGCAGGGCCGCATCGGTCCTAAAGTCCAGGGCCGAAAAACTGTCATCGAAGATATATAGATCGGCCCGCTTCATGAGCGCGCGAGCAATGGCCAGGCGCTGGCGCTGGCCGCCTGAAAAGTTCGTGCCGCCCTGCGCCACCGGGGTATCGAGCCCCTGCGGCTGATCGAGCACAAAGGTGCTCTGGGCAACCTGGAGCGCGTGAAGCATGTCGCCCTCGGTCGCGCCTTCGTTACCAAAGCGAAGGTTGCTCGCCACCGTGCCCGAGAACAGCCACGCCTTCTGCGGCACATAGGCAATGCGCCCGCGGATTTCGTCTTGCGTAAGCTCGCGCAGGTCCACACCATTCAGGCGAATGGAGCCCTTGGTGGCATCGTGGAAGCGCAGCAGAAGCTTTGCCACCGTCGATTTGCCCGAGCCTGTCGAGCCAACGATCGCAGTCGTCTGACCGCGACGGCAGGCAAAGCTCAGATCGCACAGGGTGTCCTCGTCGGCATCGGCAAAGCGAAACGACATGTGGTCGAACACGGCCACCGCATCGGCTTCGTCTTGGGGCTCGCGCGCCCCGTCATCCAGCGTGCGCTCGCCATCGACGATGCTCGGCTCAATCTCCAACACCTGCTGCGCACGGTTCAGGCACGCGGCAGCACGCGGAAGCGTCAGCACCACCATCTGGGCCATCATCACAAAGAACAGGATCAGAATTGCATACTCCAGCACCGCCGAGATACTCGCAATCTGCATGGCGTGGGCGCCTACGCGGTTGCCGCCCACCCACAGCACCGCCACCTCGGCGATGTTCATCAAAAAGAAGCTTGAGCTGTCGAGGCCCACAAACAGGTGGTTGACTTTGATGGCGTTGGCGGCGTATTCGCTAAACACCTCGTCCAGACGCCGTTCCTCGTGGCGCTCCTTGTTAAACGCACGGATGACGCGCACGCCCACAATATTCTCGCGCAGCACCACGTTCATGCGGTCGATAAAGCCCTGTAGGCGCATAAAGATCGGAGCCGCGTTGGCAACCGTAAAGACCGCCGCCACCAGCACAATCGCAACGACTACGCCCAGAAGCGTGCCCATGGCGGGATCGATAAACCAGGCGAATATGATGCCCGCCACAGCCAAAAACGGCACGGGCAGCACCAGCTGAATCGTCTGCAGAATCGCCTGCTGAATCACGTTGATGTCGTTGAGCGAGCGCGTGATCATCGATCCGGTGCCAAAGCGCTCAAAATCGCTGGCCGCGAGCTCGAGCGATTTGTCGTACACGGCATTGCGGATATCGCAGGCCACGTTGGCGGCCAGGCGCGCCGAAAGATAGCAGCCCAACACCGTGCCGCCGCTGGCCATGCCGGTCGCGATAAGCATGTACAGGCCGTTGCGTAAAATATAGTCGATGTCGCCCGTGGTAATACCGGTGTTGACCATGTTCGCCAGCATCGTGGGAACCAACAGCGTACCGACGTTATCTATCAGCACCGCAAACAGCGTCACCGCAATCAGACCGCGGTACGGCCTCATAAACCTCATTAAGAGTCGCATGTGTCCCCCTCGCCCTTATCGTCAGCCTCGTTCTCGGCGGCCACTTGCCGTTTAAATGCCTCGCACTCTTCGTTAAGAACATGGGAGAACTTACCGACCAAGCGCATGATCTCGCGCTGTTCCCACGGCTCGAGCGCCTCGAATGCCTGTTGCTCGGCTTTTTGCGCCGGCAACGCGTAGCGCTTGGCAAACTGCACGCCTTCTTCGGTCAGGCTCACAACCTTGTTCTTACGACTGCCTTCGGCAAACTCCAACGTTGCGAAGCCCCGCGCCGTCAAGGTTTTAATTGCCGAATTGATGGTCTGCTTGCTGTAGAACCATTCGCTTGTCAGACGGCTTACGGCAATACTGCCGCCCGCCGTGCTGGTATCGACGAGCATCCAGTAAGCGCAGTCCGAAAGGCCGCAGGCACGCGAGAACTCCGAATAGATATGGTCGAGTCCATTGAGCAACCGGTCGAAGTCGACCAGTTTAACCGCACCATTCATCTATCCCACCATTCGATTGTCCGATTTTTGACCAATTTTATGTCTCTAGATTAGTCCGAGTTTTGACTATCGTCAACAGCCTCTCCGCAAATGCGCGCACTTTTATGGCCTATCGGCAGAAAAAGACCTGCGGCGCGGGGGCGGCGCCAGCGGTCACGTGAAAATCGGGTTTTATTGCCTGTTAAGCGGCGACGGCCTCATAGACCGTAGCGCCCGAGAAGCTGTCATGCAGGCTCTTGCCGGCAATCCACGGCAGCTCGACGACCTCGCAGACCGTGTTGACCAACTCAGAACAGTCAGTAAAGTGGCCCTTGTCGTTGAGGGCCTCGCAATCCTGAACACGCCAATAGCCATCGGTGTGCGTGATGTAGTACTCGTGATCGTTGATCGACACGAAAGCGCGCGTCTTGGAACGCAGCAGCTTCAGAAATCCTTCGAAATCGGTCTCGACGACATCTCCAGCCTGGAACATGATGTTACCTCCTGGCCCGGCGCCACCACGGCGCATTGATAAACGTTGGTACTCCTTTAGTAAAACCTTTATCAGAGGTTATGCGTTCGTCATTTAGGCAAGTGGTAAAAAACCGCAGGGTAGACGGGATAAAACGTTTAACCATCCCATTTGTTTGTCACATTCTGAAGGTACTTTTATGCAAACCTACTTTCCCAATTGGAATCTATCCTTTTGGCCGGGCAATTGACCGTCTATCGTTTGAGCCCGACGGGTATGAACGGGGCATCTGCAACGCCACCGCAAGGAGACACCATGGAGACTATCGAAGCACTCATTCACCGCCGCAGCTGCCGCAACTACAGCGATCGTCCCGTCGAGGCCGAAAAGCTTGCACGTATTATCGAAGCCGGCCAATATGCACCGAGCGGCATGGGCCGCCAGCCGGTGACGTTTGTCGCCGTCACCGACCCCGCGACCGTCGAGCGTCTCTCGCAGCTCAACGCGCAAGTCATGGGCAGCAACAGCGACCCCTTCTATGGCGCCAAGACCGTTGTGGTGGTGCTGGTTGACCGCAGCGTGCCCACACATCTGGAAGACGGCTCGCTCGCCATGGGCAACTTGCTCAACGCCGCTTATGCGCTGGGTGTCGATTCGTGCTGGATTCACCGCGCGCATGAGGTCTTTGACTCGCCCGAGGGCCTGGAGCTGCTGGCCAGCTGGGGCCTGCCCGCCGACGGCAGTCTGCGCGGTGTCGGTAACTGCATTCTTGGCTACGCCGAAGACACGCTACCCGAGCCCAAACCCCGCCGCGACAACATCATCTACGTAAGGTAACCCAGGAGCGTCAGCGGGGTGGCTAATTTGGGACGGGGCTATTTTAGCTACCCCACTCGCAACTTATATTGACGTCGCCGTTGTCGTCGTTTCGTTCGTCTGGGCCGTTTCGGCGCCATCGCCCTGTTCGTCCTCGTCCTTTTGCGCATCGGCGATGGTGGAGGCCGCCGCAACGATACCGCGCTGGGGCGCGACGCCTGTCTGGGTCTGTGCGCCCTCGACAACTTCTGTGCCTGCATGCGCGAGCTCGGGCGATTTAAGCATTGCGTCCAAGTTGGCGCCACCGCCGGCATATCCGAGCGCAGCGAGCGCGATGACGATCACTGCAACGGCGGCCACGATCGGCACGTAGCGATGCCAGCCGGCGGGATTGAGCCCGCTGCGGCGAGCCGCCCCGCGGCTGATGTAGCCGAGCGTTCCGTCGTGCTTGAGCTTTGAGCCCACCACGCGTTTGCGGCCCCACAGCGAGGACTCTGCCTGCATTGCCAAGCGGGCGCTTGCCGAAGGATAGCCGTATTTAGTGCGCTTGAACGAGCCATCAAACCCCGAGGCGTGTTTGCCCCACGTCACCGATGTTGTGCGTCGGTTGACCGGCGCGGCACTCCGCCTTCTGCGGCTCGGTTTTGAAGTCTCAGCCATATGCCCTCGCACGCCGTAACCAAATCGAAACAATAACGCTTTGGACTGTAGCACACGCGTCGCGTGCGGTCACGGGCGCCTCGCTCAACGGTCATCGTCCTTCAGCAAGCGCCACAGCGTTGTACGGCTTATGCCCAGCACCTCCGCCGCACGGGTTCGGTTGCCGTGGAGATGGTCTACAACCAGATGCGCGATATCTCGCTCGGTATCGGCCAGCGGTCGCAGGATATACAGGTCACTTTCAAGCGTCGGGGCGCCAAAGGTTGCGGTCTTAATCACGTCCTCTTGGGCGAGCACTTCCTCCGCCACAGCGCGGTCCACCGTGCCCGCCCCCACCAATATATACAGTCGTTCCGAGACCTCGCGGAGCTGCAGATAATTGCGCGGCCAGCGGTAAGCATCGAGCGTCTTCGTCGCCGCGACAGACAGCGTGGGCGCTGCCGTTCCAAATGCATCAGCGAGATATTCCAAATAGCGCGCAGCCTTCGTCGACGCGGCTCCCTGCTCGGCGATTGCCGGCGCCACGCTCACCGCACAGGCGAAGCGCTCGGACACAAAGGCTGCTTGATCACTTTCGCTGCCGCCCGGCATGTCATTCGCCGTCAGCACCACATGGCAGCGCGTCGCCAACGCGGTGTCGGCCATCGTGGAAACGAGCTCGCGAAGGCGCTGCGGACCAACCGCGTTCCAGCCCTCAATGCAAAGTGTCAGCCCCGTTTGGAACAGCGGCGATTCGGAGCTTTTGAGCACATGGCGCCAACCGCGATCGGTGAGTTCATCGAGCGCGACGGAAACAAAGGGCTGATCGGCAAAAGGACCGTCCAGATAGAGGCGCTTGGCGATCTCGACCTGACCCGCTCCCAGCTCGCCCTCGAGCATAAGGGGCACACCGCGCGCGTAGCTCTCGGCAACCGGTGCAGCCACCGCAGCGGCACCCTCAACGATGCCGTACGCGCTCGATTCGTAGCGGGCCTCAACTTCGTCGGCGTTGAGCCACTCGATGCCCGCATGCGCCGCGGCACCGCGCACCTCACGCGCCACGACCACCCAAAGGCCCCCGCCCTCTTTGTCGGTGGGGCGAACGGTCAGGCTCAGGCGCGTACCCGCACGCCCCATAACAAGACGCGCGCCGTCTCCTATACGGTCGAGGCGCTCAGCGACAAAAGCCGCCACATCCCGCTCGAGCGCCGCGTCATTCATGGTCGAGATCGCGACGTCCCCACGCGCATCGATTGCCAATGCCGAGGCCCCGGCAGCAGCCAGGGCTTCGGTCAAGATGTTCAGCTTGACATCGCTATCCATTATTTGCCCCTGTCCGCAGCGACGCGCAACCGCCGACGGTCGCACGACCGAGTGTTTCAAAATTGAACGATATTGCTCATCAAACACTATAGGGCAGAAAGCGCCGTCCTGCGAGTATAGGTGTTGCCCCGCATCGCCATCCTGGCGGGGCGATAAGAGCTCTTCGGGACTTATAAACCTGCGGACAAGCCATACCCGCAAGAGCTCCTATCGCTCCACCGCAGGCTTGCGCTCACCGGCAGCCAGCACGCGAATAAGCTACTTCTCTACCAGATTCCCAGCACGTGTTGCATTCCCAAACTCATGCACGCAATACCAATCCAGCAGCAAAAGCCCAGCGCGATGGGCTTGCCGCCCTTTTTGACCAGCTCGACGATATCGGTATTAAAACCAATAGCCGCCATGGCCATCACAATAAAGAATTTCGACAGCTCCTTGATGGGCGCCGTGATGGACACGGGAAGCTGAAACACCGTGGTGATCACGCTCGCCAGCACAAAGAACAGCACAAACATGGGAAACGCGCGTTTAAGGGAGAACGTGCTTTTGGCGTCGCCGCCGGCCTTGCGTGCCAGATGCATCTGCCAGCATGCGAGGACCAACGTGATGGGAATAATGGCCAGCGTCCTGGTGAGCTTGACCACTGTAGCGCTCTCGAGCACATTGGCGCCGGGATGCATGCTGTCCCAAGCGCTCGCCGCAGCCGTTACGGACGAGGTGTCGTTGATGGCGGTACCGGCAAACAGGCCAAAGCCCTCGTTGGTCAGCCCGAGCATGCCGCCGAGCGTCGGAAACACGAGCGCCGCGATAACGTTAAACAGGAAGATGACCGAAATGGCCTGGGCAATCTCGCGATCGTCGGCATCGATGACGGGTGCGGTCGCGGCGATGGCAGAACCGCCGCAAATCGACGAACCCACACCCACAAGCGTCGCGATCTTACCCGGTACGTTCATGACGCGGCAGAGCACAAAGGCGATGACAAGCGAGGTCGAGATCGTCGCCACGATAATCGGCAGCGACTGGGCGCCCTTGGACAGAATCTGGGAGAGGTTCATGCCAAAGCCAAGCAGGATAACCGCGTACTGCAAGACTTTTTTGGACGTATAGGTAACGCCGGCGGCGAGCGGTTCGCGACGATTCTTGGGAAAGACGAGCGCCAGGACCATGCCAAAAAGGATGGCAAATACCGGCCCGCCGACCACCTCAATCTGTTTGCCGAGCAACGTCGCGGGGATAGCGATGATCAGGCAGAACAAGACGCCTTTCCAGCGCTCGCGTACGATATTTGCCAGTTGCATATGGGATTCCTTCTTTCTATTTCACGTTTGCGACGGCTTATGATACGGCAACATTGAGCGCAGCCTTGCGCAAACACAGACTAAGATGCCGCAATAGTTCTCGGGCGACAGCCGAATTACCCACCGCGGAGAGCTGATTCGCGGCATAATTAACAACTGACATATGAGTTTGATAGAACAGTTGCGAGGCGCTATGGAAGAATCGATGCACGTCGGCGAGCAGGAAACGAGCCTACAGGACCAGTCCTACCACACCATTCGACGCAAAATCGTCTACCTGGACTACAAGCCGGGCGAAAAGCTGGGCGTCAAGCAACTTTGCGACGACCTGGATATGGGGCGCACGCCCGTGCGCGAGGCTTTGGTTCGCTTGGCGCAGGAAGGCCTGGTGCGCACCGTGCCCCAGAGCGGCACCTACGTCTCGCCCATCAACCTCACCCTTGCCGAGAGTGCCTGTTACATCCGCGAGCATCTGGAAAAGCAGGTGATCGTGGAGTGCTGTGCGCGCGCCACGTCGGCCGGCATCGAGCAGCTCGACCGCGCCATCGTGCTGCAGGAAAAGGCCATGGCCGAAGAGGATCGCATCGGCTTCTTTTTGAGCGACAACCTCATGCATCACATGATTTTTAGCATCGCATGTCGCAGCACCGTGTGGTCGTGGCTCGAAGAGACCAATGCCGACCTGGAGCGCTTCCGCTGGCTGCGCGCCGCCACACAGGTTCTCGACAATCAGGACATCGTGAACGAGCACAAGCAGATTCGCCGCGCTATCGCCGGTCGCGACCCCATCGAAGCGAGCTTTTTGGTCAGCAAGCACCTGCACATGATGTTCCGCAACCAAACCGAAGTTCTGGACCAGTTCCCCGAGTACTTCGAGACCAGCAAGCTCCGCTAACCTACCAAAAAGGAACAGGTTCATTTTGGCAGGTTTTATCTGGTCAAATGCAACAAGGCCCGGCTCCGCTGCAACGGAGCCGGGCCTTAGTTGTTAGGATGACGGAACTCGATTACTCGACAGTAACGCTTTTCGCCAGGTTACGGGGCTGGTCGACGTCGCAGCCGCGCAGGATGGCGACCTCGCGGGCGAGCAGCTGCAGCGGGACACTCGCCGTGATGGGGCTGAACACGTCGCGGACTGCCGGCACGCGGATGATGCAGTCGGCAATCTTGTTGATCTCCTCGTCGCCCTCGGTGGCAACGACGATGACCTTGGCACCGCGCGCCTTGCACTCCATAAGGTTCGACACGGTCTTGTCGTAGGTGGCACTCTTGGTGGCCACAGCGATGACAGGGAAGCCCGGGTCGATCAGGGCAATGGGGCCGTGCTTCATCTCGCCGGCGGCGTAGGCCTCGGCGTGCAGGTAGCTGACCTCTTTGAGCTTGAGCGCGCCCTCGTAGGAAATAGCGGCACCCATGCCACGGCCCACGAACAGCGCCGACTGCGCGTCCTTGCACAGCAGGGCGGCCTCATGCACGGCCTCGGTTTGGGTATCCAAAATCCACTGGATCTGCTCGGCCGTATCGGAAAGCTCGCGGAACAGCATGCGCGCCTGCTTGGTGGTCAAGCGGTACTTGACCTGCGCCAGCAGCAGAGCCAAAAGCGTAAGGCTCACGACCTGGCCGATGAAGCTCTTGGTCGAGGCGACCGCGATCTCCTTGTTGGCCTTGGTGTAGATGACGCCGTCGCTCTCACGCGCCACGGGGCTGCCCACCACGTTGGTGATGCCGAAGACCTTGGCACCCTTGATGCGCGCATCGCGAATGGCGGCAAGGGTATCGGCCGTCTCGCCCGACTGGGACACGGCAACGACAAGCGTCGTCGGCGTAATGATGGGGTTGCGATAACGGAACTCGCTGGCCGCCTCCACCTCGGTGGGGATGCGAGCCCAGCCCTCAATGAGATTCTTGGCAATGAGGCCAGCGTGATAGCTGGTGCCGCAAGCGATCACGTAGACGCGGTCGATGTCGTTGAGCTCCTCGAGCGAAAGGCCCAGCTCGTCGATGTCGAGCTCGCCGGCCGGCGTCATGCGGCCCACCAGCGTGTCGCGCACGACGCGCGGCTGCTCGTGGATCTCCTTGAGCATAAAGTCGGGATAACCGCCCTTTTCTGCCATGTCCAGGTCCCAGTCGATGTGGGTGACCTTGGGCTCGATAACGTTGCCGGCCTCGTCGGTGTACTCGACGCCTGCGGGCGTAAGCTTGGCAAACTGACCGTCCTCGAGCACCACGACATCGCGGGTGGCGTCGATGAGCGCGATGACGTCGGAGGCGACATAGGCGCCGGTCTCGCCCGCGCCGACCACGATCGGGGAATCCTTGCGGGCCACGGCGATCACGCCGGGCTCGTCAGCGCACACGACGGCCAGACCATAGGCACCGACCACGTGGGCGCAAGCCTCGCGCACGGAGGCCATCAGGTCGTGCGTCTCGGCATAAGCCTCTTCGATCAGATGCGCGAAGACCTCGGTATCAGTCTCGCTCTTAAAGTGGTGGCCGCGGCCCTCCAGCTCTTCGCGCAGCTCGGCGAAGTTCTCGATGATGCCGTTGTGGACGATGGCGATACGACCGTCGCAGCTGGTGTGGGGGTGAGCGTTAACGACGGAGGGCTTGCCGTGGGTGGCCCAACGGGTGTGGCCGATACCGCAGGTAGCGTCGCTGTCGATGTTGGAAAGCTCGCTCTCCAAGCCCGCGACCTTGCCCACGCGGCGGATGACGTCGAGGTGCGCCGCGGCGCCCTCGCCCACCTCGAGCGCGACGCCCGAGGAGTCATAGCCGCGATACTCCATACGCTTGAGGCCTGTGACCAGGATGTTCTTTGCAATATCAGAGCCGGTGTAGCCGACAATTCCGCACATAGGATAAATCCCTTCGTCCGCTTGACTGCAAAACGTCCACGCACAGGGGGCGCTGAGACGCATAACGTTCGAGTATTGTACTCACGCAAACGCAAGCTGATATACCAGAAGTGGTATCTCAACTTGAATACCACTCGATACACACACCCCACCCCGAAGGGGGCAGGCACCTTCGTGGTGGTTTGGTCTGACAGCATCGTTTGCCCAGATAAAACCTGCCAAAATAAACCTGTCCCTAATAGGCGGGTTTTGACACCTCAGGGGCGGGCGATGCTACAATCTGGCTTGTACTTGAAACGCATCAAAGGGGCCGCTATGGCAAAGGTAAAAATCAGCGACGTCGCGCGCGAGGCCGGGGTTTCGTTGGGCACGGTTTCCAACGCGCTCAACCACCCCGAAAAGCTGCGTCCCGAGACCCTCAAGCTCATTAACGAAACCATCAATCGACTGGGCTACCTGCCCAACCAAAGCGCTCGTCAGCTCGCGGGCGGCGCCACCAAGTCCTTTGGCCTGGTGCTCCCCCGTCTCGACCACGGCTTTTCACTCCAAATCGCCAGCGGCGCCCACAACGAGGCCCGCAAGCACGGCTACGACCTGCTCATCGCCAACGCCGATAACGACGATATTCTCGAGGACCATTACCTGCGCTACTTTATGGGCACCCAGATGTCCGGCGTCATGGTTCAGCCCATGGCATCCCCCGACTGGCACCCCGCCCTGACCAAGATGCCCGTGCCGATCGTCCATCTGGACATCCATTGCTCCGAGCCCGGCTACTACGTGGCCGCCGACAACGAGGCACAAGGCCGCATCATCGCCGAGCTCGCCATCGCCCGCGGCGCGCACCATATTGTCGTCGTCGGCCGAGCAGCATTTATGCAACTCACCCTGCGCGTCCTTGGCATTCATAAGGCGCTCGCCCTACATCCCGATATCAAGATCGAAGTCATCGACGCCGGCGAATGGAATACCGCCGCCGACGGCTACGGCATCGGCACCCAAATCGCCGCGCGCGCCGCCGACGAACGCCCCGATTTTGTCGTCGGCCTGACCGACGTGCTGGCCTCGGGCGTCATCTCGGCGCTGGTCGACAAAGGCATCGCCGTCCCCGGGCAAGTACGCGTAGCAGGTTGCGATGGCAACCCGCTCGCTTGGAGCGGATCGGTCCCGCTCACTACGGTAGCGCCCCCGGGCTACGAGATTGGCCGCAAGGGCGTTCAATTGCTCATGGAGCAAATCGAGAACAAGGCCCCAGCAAAGACCAAGCATATCCGCGTCGGCTCTACAGCGCGCACCGTCACCGCAGTCACCGCCGCCGAGGACATCAACCGCCAAGAACTGGTACGTCCGTTCCTGCTGGAACGCGCCAGCACCCAGGCAAGCAGCCAGACCGACGCCACGGCCATCAACCTCGGTGCGTATCTATAGCACGCCCGCAAGTATGCTAAGTCGCCGCTCAAGCAAAAGAGGCCCGACCATTGCCGGACCCCTTTTGTTTAAGCGCAAACGTAAGCAATTGCTCGTTTCAACGCCGCAATTGTCTAGCGCACGGCCTTGACCGCCGCCGCCAGATCGAACAACGTATCGAGCACGGCCTCGCAGCCATCCACCACGTCCTGCGGCAGCGGCACGATATCGGGGACGGCAAAGACGTGGCAGCCAGCCGTAATGCCCGAGACGCAGCCGTTGCGCGAATCCTCGACCACGGCACATTCCTCGGGAGTAAAGCCCGCGCGCTCGCAGGCGAGCAGATACATCTCGGGGTCGGGCTTGCCGTGCACGACGTCCTCGCCACACGTTACCGTTTCAAACTTGTCAAAGAGGCCAACCATCTTAAGGTTGCGCTCGGCCGTAACGAGGCGCGACGACGTCGCTAGACCAACGTGATAGCCTGCAGCCAGCAGCTCGTCTAGGCACTCGGCGGCGCCGGCCTTAAGTTCCAGTTCGGTCTTGACCATCTCGTCGCGAATCTCCTTGTGGCGACGATAGATCGCCTCGGTGGTTTCGTGGCTGCTATAATGCTTATCAAGGATGTCCATAACATCGGGTAGCGTCCGACCGATAAACTGATGGATCAGCGCTTCATCAATCGCGAGCCCCAGCTCAGCGGCGCCTGCCTTCCAGGCCTTAATCCCCAAACGCTCGGTATCGACCAGCGTTCCATCCATGTCAAAAATAACAGCCTTGATCATATCGGTCCCCCATCGACTCTCGCTGTCGCGTTGCTGCAACTCTACCGCATTTGGCAACTTGTATATAACGTATATGCCATATTGCACTTTCGTTACACAGATAGAAGTCTTATGGCAAGTAACGCATTAGGATTATAGTTTCATCCGAGCTTTAATAACTGTAAGGAACTTTCATGCTTTCAGACACCGCCGCACCCGCAGAGGAGCTTCAGGACAAACTCGCAGCACTCGAGCAGCTGCTTTTGGCATACGGACGCGTCGCCATCGGCTTTTCCGGTGGTGTCGACAGCAGCTTTTTGGCCGCGGTCTGCGCCCGCATCATGCCTACCAATACCCTCCTCGTCCATCTCACCACGCCGCTCATCGGCACGCCCGAGCAGGCTTCGTTTGAGCAGTCCGTTGATGGGCAGGCCAATGAGGGGCCGCATTTTAAGCTCCCCGTGCTCAATCTTTCGGTGGATCAGCTGCAGCTCCCCCAAGTAGCCTGCAACGATGCTAATCGCTGCTACCACTGCAAGCACGCCGGCTTTACCGCCATCGTCAACCACGCCAAGTCGCTCGGCTTTCCCACCGTCATCGATGGCAACAATGCAAGCGATCGCGGTGACTACCGCCCCGGCATGCGTGCGGCAGAAGAGCTCGGCGTACGCTCGCCCCTTATGGAGGTCGGCTTTACCAAGGACGAAGAGCGCGAGCTACTGCGCGCATGGGGCTATCCCGTTTGGAACCTGCCGGCGGGAGCATGTCTTGCCACGCGCGTCCCCACGGGCGAGGAGCTTACGTTCGAGAAGGTCTCCCTGATCCGCGCCTGCGAGGATTACCTGCACGATCTTGACCTGGCACAGGTACGCGCGCGCTTGGTCGGCGGCTGCATGCATATCGAGGCCGCACCCGCAGATGTCGCCAAGATTGCCACCCTCGGCGGTGCCGACGTCGACGACAAGGGCAAGACCCCGCTGCCCGCCGTTATCGAGTCCGCGCTGCGCGAGCTGGGCTGCGACCATATCTCCCCCGAGGTCACCCCCTACATCCACGGCAACATGAACCTTTAGGTTACGCCGTTTTACAAACGGCGTAACTGCTCGGCGCTGCGCAGGCCCCGGGCGCGGCAATCTGACGTTCAACTTCACGGGCGCGACCAAAAGGTCAGCGCCGCTTGTTTCACGTCACCTTACCGCACCCGGAGCCTGCTCGCTCGCATATGCTCAACCTGGACTGCGTTAACTGACCTACCAAAAGGGACAGGTTTATTTTGGCAGGTTTTATCTGGGGAAATATCGCGAGACAATCGCCCCTCCAGCACCCATCTGGCCTCGAGAGACACTAGAGAGGCGACCCGGCTGCATCTACTTCTTCCGATATCGGCGGTTACGACTCGTCGATGAACCCATTACTTCGATGAGCCCTTTATCCGCCATTTTTGGCAGATGGTAACGGACAGACGAAATTCTGACCCCCGATGCAACCGCTATTTCTCGCGCCGTCATATCCACTTCGGCGCTGAGAGCCTCCAGGATCCTATCCGCCGTCGAAGCTGACGGTTCTCTGTTCCTATCGATAATTTCGAACGTGTCTTTGCCGCATTTTGACAGGGCATGTTTATCTACAAGGTCCCCGCAGATCAGGCGAATGTCATCCGAATCCCACTTCAGGGCCTCTCGTATTTTTTGAACATCGCATACGCACCCATGCTCCCGCATAAACATGAGCAATGTTTCTTCGCGATCCGTCAGCTCGGTGCCCACATGGTTCTGAATCCACGTGCGGTTTTCAGCAAGCTCCGCCCCGTGCCGGGAAAGCAGCACCGTAAACGAATCGGCCTTAACGATAAATTTCGGCCTGCCAAGCGAACGAGACTCCATCTCGCGAATCATAGCCGGGATACCAGATCCCTGGCTTTCCGCAACGGCCCCCTCGGCATGCTCTAACGGCGTCGCCCCCATTAGGCTCATGAGCTTTGGGTTTCGGCAGCGCGATTCCCCGTCTGCAAGATTGTCCACCGTCTTTCCGCCCCAAAGGCCGCCAGGGTTTTTGATCTCTATTCTGTCTGGATAGATATCGACACTCACGGCCTGCCCCACAAACATGGGCGAATATTCTCGATGGATGCAGGCATTTGCCAAGGCCTCGCGCAAAACCTCCTGGGGAACTTCCCAATCCTCCCTTCTGCCAGCGCCTTGCACTATCGTCGCTTTGCGCAAGTTTCGTCCAATCGCGGCAAGGGCATCTTCGATGCAAGCCGGAATCGGGCCATCGCACAACTGGCGGTCAATAAACCGGGGTTGCCCGGGTGCAGATTTTTCCACATCGGAATGAACGGCGACATCAATCATGAGTTTAGGATAGAACTGCTGGGGGTAAATTCCCGCCGACAGAAGCCCCGCGAGCTTCACGGCACCATCCTTTGTAGTGATATTGAGTCTGACCAGCTGCTTTTCCAGCGTATCGGCCCCGCGCAAAACGCGCGGGGTCTGCAGCCGGCGATTTGCGATAATAGACCGCACGACATCTGGATCCAAATCCTCGACCGTTGCCTCCGAAACCACCGTGCCGTCTGCATCGCTCGGAAGCAACGCACTCTGCAGCTCATATAGCTCAGCGGGTGACATCTTGATATCTTTATCATCCACGCGCTTGTAGCTACCGTTCTGCACGCCGCGCGCGCCGATATAGCAAGGCTTCGCTTTAAGCTCAAGTTCAAAGATGCGCACCAGAAGCACCTGGAGCCCGTCGACCTCGCCTCGATCAAGCTCATACCGCGGCGCATGGGCCACCACTGCCGCTGAGCCTCCGTCTCCGATACCCGAAACAAACTGATCGCGCACCCTATCGATAGCAAAGTTAGCCGAAGGAACAAATCCTTCGGCCTCGTTCAGGCCCAAAATAATGAGCCCACCCGCAGTGTTCGCAAAAGCGCTCACTGTCTCCCATACGTCTGTGCTCAATTTATTCGTGCAGGCTTTAACTTCTACCGATGCGTCATCAGTCCCCCGCCTGCGAAGGCGCTCAACGATAAGGCCAAGAGGTTCATCCAGCAGCATTGGCATTCCGTCTCTCTAAAACGATAGATTTATCTCTCTAAAGTATAGTATATCTCTCTAACTTTAGAGAGATAAGCACCTTATTTTAGAGAGACATTTAGAGAGATGTATCGAATTCACTGTTAGATAGCCCAATGTTATCTCTTTAACTGGCTTTCTCTTTAGAGAGACAATTAGAGAGACGAGCGCGACCTCTCTAATCAAGGGCACCACTCTTTAAGGTGCACACTCCCTAACCGTGCCCTAAGTTGCGGTGAAATAGTCCCCCGATTAACCTGCCAAAAAGGGACAGGTTTATTTTGGCAGGTTTTATCTGGGGAAACGCTGAATAGCCCCACATTCACAACCGCCGCAGCTCCATATGAGGCAAATGAATCCGTAGCATTTATCCCAAATCTTAAGTATTTGTTCGACAGAACGGCCCCTGCTGGCTCCTGCTAGACTGGTAGACTCCCAACCGTCCATCCAGGAGCCTCCATGTCGCGCAAGTCCGCCTACAAGCAAGTACTTTCCATCGGCACCGCCGTGGTGCTCGGGTTTGCGCTGTTTACGGGATCGCTCGACGGAGCGCCCAAGTTACTGTCGCCGCAAAGCGATGAGCAGGCGGCGGCTCTGGCCGAAAAACAAAACGAGAGTCCCAGCCGCACCGACGACGAGGCAGACCTGGTCGCTCGGCTCGAATCGGGAACGGCGAGCTCCCCGGACCCTCAAAACAGCCAGGACTCTGGCGATGGCTCCGATTCCGCCGCACCCGACACCGATGACGACGCTTCCGCGGACAGCGCCGCCGCCCCCATCGACGAGGTCGAAAACCCCGATCTTGACCGCGCCCGCGGCGTATACCTCAGCAGCATTCCCGACTACGCCGGCAACCCCTACGTTGCCCTTCGCGCCGACAGCATGCACCCGCTCGGCACGCCATCATTCACACTCGATGAATACGATCGCGCCACCGAAGAGGGCTGCTTTAAGAAATTCTCCAAGCTCGACAGCCTGGGCCGCACTCGCAAGGCGCTCGCCTGCGTGGGCCCCGAGTCACTCGGTCAAGGCAAGCGCGGCGATATCTCGCGTATCCATCCTGCCGGTTGGCACCAGCAGCGCTACGACTTTATTCCGGGCCAGAGCCTCTACAACCGCTGCCACCTTATCGCCTGGTCACTCTGCGGCGAGAACGCCAATCGCAAGAATCTCCTCACCGGCACGCGTTATCTCAACGAGACGGGTATGCTGCCGTTTGAAGAGCAGATTCTCAACTATATTCGCGATACGGGCAACCACGTGCTCTATCGCGTCACGCCCATGTATAACGAAGAGGAGCTTGTCTGCCGCGGCGTGCGCCTTGAGGCGCAATCGGTCGAGGACCACGGCAAGACCCTCTGCTTCCACGTGTACTGCTACAACCTGCAGCCGCACGTGCAGATCGACTACGCCACCGGCCGCAACCAGGCATCCGGAGACTAGTGCCGACCGCACCGCCCGTAACCCAAAAATGATTCGTTTTCCTCCGTCCCCATGGGATCAAAAAAGGCCGCCCTGGATTACCCAGGGCGGCCTTTTCGTCAGCGTCCACATTGCAGGCAACGCCACACGCTACTTGGCGCGGCCCTCCTCATAGCGCTCGACCAGCTTGGCCTGAACGTCATAAGGCACCTGCTCATAGCCTGCGGGCTTCATGGTAAAGTCACCCGTGCCGCGCGTGATAGAGCGCAGGCGCGTCGAGTAATCCGTCAGCTCGGCGAGAGGTGCCTGGGCGATGACCACGGTGTCGCCGCGTTCATCGGTCTCCATGCCCGTCACGCGACCGCGCGATGCCGAGATGTCACCCATCACGGCGCCGGCGTAGCTCTCGGGAATAGTCACCGTGATTTCCTCGATGGGCTCCAGCACCACCGGGTCGGCATCGGCGCATGCCTTGCGCAGGCCGATGCGAGCCGCCGCGCGGAACGCCATCTCGTTGGAGTCGACGCTGTGATACGAGCCGTCGTACACAGCCACGCGAATGCCCGTGAGCGGGTAGCCGGCAATGATGCCGTCCTTCATGGTCTCCTGGACACCCTTGTCCACGGCGGGGATCAGCGAGCGCGGAATGCGGCCACCCACGACCTCATCCACAAACTCGTAGCCGTCGCTCGTGCCGTCGGGCCCAATAAGCGGCTCCACGCGCAGCCAGCAGTCGCCGTACTGACCGGCGCCACCGGTCTGCTTCTTGTGGCGACCCTGGGCGCTCGCCGTGCGGCGGATGGTCTCGCGATACGGAATGCGGATCGGCACGCTCTTGGCCACGACCTTGGTGCGATCCTCCAAACGGTTGAGCAGCACCGAAACCTGCGCCTCACCAACGGCGGAGATGATAGTCTGGCCCGTCTCCTCGTCACGATCGATGCTCATGGTCGGATCAGCCTTGCACGCCTTCTCGATAAACGTATAGAGCTTCTCTTCGTCGCCACGGTTCTCGGCCTCGATGGCAATGCGGTACTGCGAGTTGGGGAACTTAAACGCCGCAGCCTCGACCTTACCGGTAATGGAGAGCGTATCGCCCGTCTCGGCCGCCAGCTTGGGCGCCACGATGATGTCGCCGGCATAGGCGTGACCGACCTCGGTCATGTCGCGGCCGCACATCACATACAGGTGGGCCAGACGATCGCTCTTGCGGGTACGCGCGTTGATCAGCTCAAGGCCCGGCTCAAGCGTGCCCGTCAGCACCTTGATAAAGCTGATGCGACCCTGCTGAGGATCGGCCAGGGTCTTAAACACAAAGGCCACCGGGCGGTCATCGTCACTCGAGATCTTAAGCGAATCGCCGTCAATGAGCGGCATCTCGCCATAGTCGGTCGGCGCCGGGAAGTACGTGGCGATGTCGTCCATCAGCGAGTTGACGCCCTGCTCCTTGATGCAATCGCCCGCAAAGACCGGCACAAAGATGCGCTCGGCGATCGCCTTCGACAGCAGGCCTTCGAGCTCCTCCTGCGTCAGCGTCTCCTCGCCTTCCAAGTACTTCATCATCAGTTCGTCGTCAGCCTCGGCCACCAGCTCGCACAGATGGTCATGGGCCTCCTCGGCCTGGGCACGATACTCCTCGGGAATCTCCGACTCAACGGCCTCGGCGCCGTTGCAATGGCGCGCCTTCATGCGCACCAGGTCGATGATGCCGTCAAAGTCCTCGCCCTCGCCCCAGGGAAGGGTCACGGCGCCCAGGCGCGTGCCAAAGCGCTCCTGCAGCAGGTCCATCGTGGTCGCAAAGCTGGCCTCGGGGCGCGACAGGCGGTTTACGAACACCGCACGCGCCAGGCGCAGGTCCTCGGCGGCATACCAGAGCTTAACCGTCGTAGGCTGCGGGCCAGCCTCGGCGTCGACCACAAACAGCGCCGTCTCGCAGACGCTCATCGCGGCAAAGGCGTCGCCGATAAAATCGGGGTAGCACGGGGCATCGAGCACGTTGATGCGCGCGCCCTTCCAGTCGATCGGCGCAATGGTCGTCGAGATGGAAAACGCACGCTTGACCTCTTCGGGGTCATAGTCGAGCGTGGGCTTGGTGCCGTCGTGGCCGCCCAGGCGGGCGGTCTTGCCGGAAAGGTGGAGCATGGCCTCGGCGAGTGAAGTCTTGCCCACCCCGCCTTGGCCTACGAGCACCACGTTCCTTACGTTACCGGTCTTGGGAGCACCCATGATGACCTCCTTGCAGGGCCGCGCGCAATGCGCGACGCCAACGGGGAGAGTTCGCGGTCGGTGCCATCCCGGGAGCAGCATGGTCGGCAGCCGAGCCGACTCACCCTCCAAATGTCCTATGCCACCACCCTACCCTCACGGGCGGCCGTCCATGCATACCTTTCGGCGCACGTATGAATACAGGCGGCGAGAGGAAGAGACAAGCTCGTGAGGCAATTATTGAACCCCGTCGATGCAAACAAAGAGCTGCCGCAGACCGTAAGACCTGCGGCAGCTTCGCCTCAATTAATAGTTGAGCAAATACCTGAGCCTACCCCTCGATACGGCTCAAGAACTCACGGGTGCGCTGCTCGCGCGGATGGTCGATGACCTGCTCGGCAGGACCTTCCTCTACAATGCGGCCGCCATCCATAAAGACCACGCGGTCGGCAACGTCGCGCGCAAACTGCATCGCATGGGTCACGATCACCATCGTCATATTCTGCGCGGCAAGGTCCTTAATGACACGCAGCACCTCGGCCGTCAGCTCGGGATCGAGCGCCGAAGTCGGCTCGTCAAAGAACAGGATTTCCGGATCGAGCGCCAGGGCGCGGGCGATACTCACACGCTGTTGCTGACCGCCCGAAAGCTCACACGGCACCTTGTTCTCGTTGCCCGTAAGCCCCATCTGCGCAATAAGCTCGTGTGCGCGGGCCTCCGCCTGCTCGCGCGGGCGCCTAAGCACGCGGATCGGCGCATCGGTGATGTTTTTCATCACGGTATAGTGCGGGAACAGGTTGTAATTTTGGAACACCAGGCCGAATCGCGAGCGCGCCTGCTTGGGCACGTCGCCTTTCGCATAGACCGCACCCGACCCCGCGTCCGTCGCAACGGCAAGATCACCAAACGAGAGCGAGCCTCCGTCGAGTGTCTCGAGCAGCGTGGCGCAGCGCAGCAGCGTGGACTTACCGCCACCCGAAGGTCCGATAATCGCCACGACCTCGCCGCGCTTGACCTCGAGCGAGATATCCTTGAGCACCTCATTGCCGCCAAACGCCTTACGCGCGTTTTCGATTTTCATCACTGAGTTAGTCATGATAATAGTCCAGCTTCTTTTCGGCGGCGCCCAGCAGCATCTCGACCACAAAGTTAAAGACCCAGTAGATCAGCGCCGCAATCGCAAACGGCACCATGCTCACTTGCGAGGCGACCAGCGCCTTGGCCGTCGAGAACATCTCGCCCACACCAATGGCAAACGCCAGCGACGTGTCCTTGACCAGCGTGATGATCTCGTTGCCCATCGCAGGCAGAATACGCTTGGCGACCTGCGGCATTACGATATACAGAAACGTCTGCATGCGCGAATAGCCCAGCACCTCGGCTGCCTCGTATTGACCGCGCGGAATGGACTGCAGGCCCGAGCGATAGATCTCGGCAAAGTAACCGGCGTAGTTGATGATGAACGCCACGACGCACGCCGTCCACTTGGAATCGGGCGTGAGCGAAATGCCAAACACGTAGTACGGGGCAAAGTAGATGGCAAACATCTGCAGCATGAGCGGGGTGCCGCGCATAACCGAGATATAGATGCGCGCAATCCAGCGAAGCGGCGCGATTTTGCTCATGCGCATAAACGCCACGGGAATTCCCAGCGGAATCGACCCGAGCAACGTCAGCACAAACAGCTGCACGCTGACCAAGAATCCCTGGCCAAGCATCTGCATCATGACCTGAATAGACATTACTTGAGCACCCAATTATCGAAAGATAGACCATAGCTTGAATACTTGTCGCACAGGTCCTTAACCGTGCCGTCCTCGTAGAGCGCCTTGAGCGACTCAGTCACGGCGTCCGCCGACTTGGTGTCGCCCTTCTTAAAGCCAACGGCGTAGTGCTCGCTGGACAGCGGCTTGTCGAGCTGCGTATAGGCATCGGGCTTGGCGGCAAGCTGATACTGGGCAATCGAAAGGTCGCAGGCCACGGCATCGACCGCGCCGCTCTCGAGCTGCATAAAGGCCGTGTTGTACTCGCCGATCGTGTCGAGCGTGGCAAACGTCGCGGCCAGATCCTTCTGGTCGCCCTCGAGCACATCCTGTGCGGCGGAATCAGTCTGGGTAATCACGGTCTTGCCGGCAAGATCGTCCCAGCTCTTGATACCCGCGTCCTTCTTGACCACGAGCACCTGCTCGTTGAGCATGTACGGCTCGGAGAACGTGTAGTCGTCCTCGCGGCCCTCCATGGTAAAGCCGTTCCAGATGCAGTTGATGGCGCCCGAGTTAAGCAGCGTATCCTTGGCGTCCCAGTCGATGGCCTCGTATTTGACCTCCCAGCCCTGCTTATCGGCAACAGCCTTGGCCAGATCGAGATCAAAGCCGGTGTACTCGCCATCGTCGCCCACAAAGCCGTACGGAGGATAGGACTTATCAAAGCCCACCACGAGCTTCTTGGACTCCGCAGCGCCCTTCACATCCTTGGCTGCGGCAGAACCGGCAGCAGAGCCCTTATCGGCACCGCCGCCACAACCAACCAGGCCAAGGCCTAGAACCGTGGCGAGCGAGCCGGCTAGACCAACAAACTGACGACGAGACATATCGGTGTTCATGGTATTCCCCCTTGATGGCACTTTAGTTAAGTAAAGTGAGTCGTGTAACGTCCAGAATCATACACTTTAGTGAGATGGAGTACAAGGGAGGGTTTGCCCGCAGGGCGCCGGGGCAGGGGTTAAGTTTGCTGCTCTACAGTCCTGCTCACGACGGAGAGCACATTAAGTGCTCTCCTGTTCGTGCGGAACTCGCGACAAACTTAACCCCCTGCCCCGGCGCCCTGCGGGCAAACGTCGTTGGACTTATCGCTGACATGAAATGGGCGCTTGCATATCGTCCGCTAGCTTGGCACGGTACAATGCTTTCAGATTTCAATTTGTAAATTAGTGGGGTTAATTCATGGCAGAATCTCGTGCGGAGCGTAGGGCTCGTCGTGCTTTGGTGGAGGCGGCTGAGGGGTCAAAGGAGGAGAAAAAATCTTCTAAGAAATCCAAGTCGTCTCAGGACGCGAGGGGCAAGTCGGGCAAGGGCAAGGCTAAGGCCAAGCGTCCCGGCTCTCGTCGGAGCGGGGATAAGGCATCTCAGGCTCGTTCCGAGCGCCCGTATAAAAATCCGGCTTCGTCTGCGCGTAAGGCTGTGGACCCCAAGTCCCCCTGTTCGATCATGAAAGCTTGCGGTGGGTGCACGGCGCTCAATCGTCCTTATAAGAAGCAGCTCGCCGCCAAGCAGGCTGCTATGGAGGAGCTTTTTGCTTCGCTTTGTGAGCGTGAGGGCATTGCTGTAGATCCTATTCGTGGCATGGGTGTCACCCTGGGCGACCCGGGCAAATATCCTGCGCCGCGCGGTTTTCGCCATAAGGCCGCCACTCCCTTTGCTCCCGGTAAGGAGGGCGCTGTCCGTTGCGGTTTCTTTGAGCGCGGCACGCACAAGATCGTTGCCGTACCCGAATGCCCCGTCGAGGCACCGGGCGCCCGTCAGATTCTCAACGGCATCGCACGCGAAGCTGAGCGGCTGCATATTCCCGCCTTTAATGAGGACAAGCATCTTGGTTTGCTTCGCTATGCCGTCGTCCGCTGCGGTTGGCGTACCGACCAGGTCATGGTCACGCTCGTGACCGCTCAGCGCGACTTGCCGCATGCGCAGGAGTTCTTTGAGGCTGTCGCCGCACTCGATCCGCGCATCGTCACCGTCGCCCAAAACATCAACGGACGCCCCGGCAACGCCATCCTCGGCGAGGAAACCCGCATCGTGTATGGCGCCGAATGCATGCGCGACCAGCTGCTCGGCTGCGAATTCGACATCTCCCCCACCGCGTTTTATCAGACCAACCCGCAACAGACCGAGCTGCTCTATCAGCTCGCTATCGACGGCATGGATTTGCACCAGGGCGATGTGCTCATGGATGCCTACTGTGGCAGCGGTACCATCGGTCTTTGCGCAGCTAAAGATGCCCAGAACAAGGGTATCGGCATTATGCTGCTCGGCGTTGAGCGCAACCCGGCGGGCATTGCCGACGCACGTCGCAATGCCGAGCTCAACGGCCTCACCCGCAGCGCTTGGTTTATGGCCGACGACGCCACCGACTACATCCTGGATGCCGCCGACAACAACGAACGCGTCGACGTTCTTTCCATCGACCCGCCGCGCGCCGGCTCCACGCCCGAGTTCCTCGAAGCTGCCTGCGCACTTAAGCCGCGCCGCATCACCTATATCAGCTGCAACCCCGTGACCCAAGAGCGCGACCTGCACCAGCTCCTCGACGGAGGCTATCGCCTGCTCAAGATCACGCCAGTCGACATGTTCCCTCACACCGACCACACCGAAACCGTAGCGGTCCTCGAACGCCGCTAACCAACCTCAGTAGATTTTTGGGACAAGAAAGGGGGCGACCCGCCTGGGCCGCCCCCTTCGCTTGGTTTATAAACTCCGCTACATCCCATTGCGCAGATCGCACACGCCGGCTGCCGCCATCTCGCACAGCAGCGTCTCGCGGTCGCGCGTCACGATCAAATCCAGTGGGAAGTGAATCTCGTCGAGCATCTTGCGCGCGTGATCGAGCTTGCCAATGGCCATGCCAATGTGGGCATCGGTCGACACGCCAATGCCCACGCCCAGCTCGGCGCAGCGCTCGGCGATCTTGCGGCATACGGCCCAATGCTCAGTGTCGACACCGTGTTCAAGACTATGGTTGTTGATCTCGATAATCTTGTGCTTGGCCTTAGCTGCCAACAGCACCTCGTCGATATCGAACGGCACGCCCGAACGCCCCGTGTGACCCAGCATGAACACCTTGGGGTGCTCCAGGGCATTGATATACATCTCGGTCGTCTGGGCCAGCGTCGCGCCCTCAGCAATCTGCGGATTATGCACGCTCGCAACCAAATAATCCAAATTACGCGTAACCAAATCGAACAGCGAATGCTGACGGCTGTACGAATCGCCGGCAATATCGAGCGTGACAGGAGTGTCCTCGCCAAACAGGCTTCCGTCCAGCGAAACGATATCGGCCTCGGCACCACGCAGCACCAGCACGCCGCTCCAAATGCGCGGCCAGATATCCTGGTTGATAAAGAACTGGTAACTGCGCAGGTCATTGGGGCAAGCCGTAACCATAGAGCTCAAATGGTCGGCAGATCCGAGCACCTGCAGGCCACGCTCTGCCGCCCAGTACACATTCTCCTCAATGGTCGAATATGCATGCGCAGAGAACATCGTATGGGTATGAATGTCACAAGAAAGCAGGTAGGGCATCAGGTCTCCTTATCTGGCACGGCCGTCGCTTATATTCATTGTACGCATAGCCTTCGATAGTCGTAAAACCACTCCATCCCAAAGACACAACGTCCATGACAACGGGGTCCGGCTTAACACCAAACCCCGTTTCACGTAAAACATTGTAGGCAGAGCGCTTTACTTTTAACGATACTCGTCCGCCAACTGTTTCCAAGCGGGTAGCGAATTGACAATCGTTTCGTAGCTCACGCAATAGCCCAGGCGGAACCAACCCGGCATACCAAAGCTGTCCGAGGGAACCGCAAGCAACTCATACTTCTTTGCGCGCTCGCAAAACGCATTCGCATCGGGCTCCAATGCTTTCACCCATAGGTAGAACGCACCATCCGGCTCAACATAGGTGTAGCCATACTCCGCTAGTGCGTCGGTAAGCGCGGTGCGGTTGCGTGCATAGGCCTCAACGTCACTCGGCTCATCGATGCAGTCGATAATTACGCGCTGAAAGAGCGCCGGCGCGCACACGAAGCCCAGCGTACGGGCGGCACCGGCAACGGCCGGCATCAGACGGGCAGCCTGCGGATTGGTGTTGGGAACCAAGATCCACCCCACGCGCTCACCCGGCAGCGACAGCGACTTGGAATACGAGTAGCACACGATGGTGTGCTCGTAGATCGAGGGCACCCAAGGCACCTCGGCACCGTACACGATCTCGCGGTACGGCTCATCCGAGATGAGCATAATCGGATTCTCGGGATCGCGCTGAGCGTTGGCCTCGCGCAGAACATTGGCCAGTCGCGTCAGCGTGTCGCGCGTATATACGGCACCGGTCGGGTTGTTGGGCGAGTCGATAATGACGGCTGCCGTCTTGTCGGTGATCGCCTTGAATACGTTATCCACGCTCAGCTGGAATGTGTCCTCGTTGGCAAGCGCCTCGACACACGTGCAGCCGGCCTTCTCAATCCAAACGCGATACTCCGGAAAGTACGGGGCGATAACAATAACCTCGTCGCCCGGATTCGTAACGGCGTTGAGCGCGCAGGTGAGCGAAGCCGCGGCACCCACCGTCATAAAGACGTCTTTGCCCTCATAGCTCGTGCCAAAGCGGCGGTTGAGCGATTCGGCCACAGCGGCACGACATTGCGGCAGGCCCGGTGCGGGCGTGTAGCCGTGCAGCTGGTCGCTCGGCAGCTCCAGGGCCTTCTTAATGGACTCCGCCACAGCAGCGGGTGCCGGAACGCTCGGATTGCCCAGCGAAAAATCGAATACGTTTTCCGCACCGATCTGCGCCTTGCGCTCAAGGCCATAGCTAAAAATCTCACGGATGATGGAGCTTTCCGCACCGCGAGCATACATAGTTTCGTTGATCATCTGTTCCCCTTTCGCATAGGCGCTATTGTACGCTTTAGCCGAGCAAAGTGCCGCAGCAATGTTGATTGGGGACAGACTTAAATGCGTGAAAACGCTCATTTAAGTCTGTCCCCAATCAACAGACGGCCCCATATCGCTCAAAAGAAAAAGCCTCCGCAGGTTTCCCCGCGGAGGCTTTCGCCACAAAGACTATTTGTCGGCGTCGGTGTCGGCATCGGCATCGACGACGGCATGGTCATCGTCAGCATTATCGGATGCGGCTTCGGCATCCTCCTGCATGGCCGCCTGCGCAAAGGCCGCGGCATCAGCCGCCAGCTCCTCCTCGCTCATACGAGGCGCGCGCTTCTTGGTCGGCATGCCGGCCGCCTTGGCATTGCGCTCCTCCTTGGCCGCCAGGATATCGCCCTCGCGCTCAAGGTAGGCATTCCACTCGTTGTCGAGCAGGGCGTTCACGGCGTCGCCTTCGACGGTCTCGCGCTCAAGCAGCACCTTCGCCATCAGATCGAGCTGATTGCGACGGGCGTCCAGGATCTCGACCGCACGACGCTGGGCTTCGCGCATGATGCGGTGAACCTCGATATCGATGCGGCGTGCCGTCTCCTCGGAGTAATCCTGGTGATCGGCGTAATCGCGACCAAGGAACACCTGATGCTGCGCCTCGCCAAACACTTGCGTGCCCAGCTCCTCGCTCATGCCCAGACGCGTAACCATCTCGCGCGCCATCTTGGTCGCACGCTCCAGGTCGTTGCTCGCGCCCGACGTGATGTCATCGCACATGAGCTCCTCGGCAACGCGACCGCCCAAGAACACGGCGAGCTCGTCGAGCATCTCGTTCTTGGTCTTGAGGAAGTGGTCCTCCTGCGGAAGCTGCAGCGTGTAGCCCAGGGCCTGACCGCGGCTGACGATCGAGATCTTATGAACCGGATCGGAGTGCTCCAGGATGTGGCCCACCAAAGCGTGACCGCTCTCGTGGTAGGCAATCGTGGTGCGCTCGGCCTCGGTCATCACGCGACCCTTGCGTTGCGGTCCGGCAATCACGCGCTCCATCGACTCCTCGACCTCGTCCATCGAGATCACGGAACGATGACGGCGAGCGGCCAGCAGCGCAGACTCGTTGAGCAGGTTCGCCAAATCGGCACCAGTAAAGCCAACGGTCATCTGGGCGAGCTTCTCAAACTTAACGTCCTCGTCCATCGGCTTGTTCTCGGCATGCACGCGCAAGATCTGCTCGCGGCCCTTCACATCCGGACGGTCGACCGTAACCTGACGATCAAAACGGCCGGGACGCAGCAATGCCGGATCCAGGATGTCAGGACGGTTGGTCGCAGCGATCAGGATGACCGACTCGCTTTCCTCAAAGCCGTCCATCTCGACCAGCAGCTGGTTGAGCGTCTGCTCGCGCTCGTCGTGACCGCCGCCCAAGCCAGCTCCGCGCTGACGTCCCACGGCATCGATCTCATCGATGAAGATGATCGACGGGGCCTGGGACTTGGCCTCCTTAAAGAGGTCACGCACGCGGCTGGCACCGACACCTACGAACATCTCGACAAAGTCGGAACCCGAGATACTAAAGAACGGCACGCCCGCCTCGCCGGCAACGGCCTTGGCCAGCAGCGTTTTACCGGTGCCCGGAGGGCCAACCAGCAACACGCCACGCGGGATCTTGGCGCCCAGCTTGCGATAGCGATCCGGATCGCTCAAAAAGTCACGGATCTCCTCGAGCTCCTCGACTGCCTCGTCCACGCCGGCAACGTCTTCAAACTTGACCTTGGGGCGTGTGGCCTCGTTGGTCTTGGCGTTGGTCTTGCCAAACTGCATGTTCCTGTTGTTGGCGCCCATCATCTGGCGCATAAAGTAGAACATGATGGCGATAAGGGCGATCGTCGGAAGCACACTCATCGCCAGGTCGCCCCAAAAATCGGGATCGTTGGTGTTGACGATGTACTTGGTATCGGGGTGCTCCGCCATAAGCTCGGCAAGCGAATCGGAGCCGACATAGGTCGAGGAGAAGCTCTTGAGCTCGCTCGTATCGCCCTTGTCCTTCTTCGTCTTCCAGTAATGACCCGTCACGCTTCCGTCTTGAACCGTATAGGTCAGATCTTCGACGCGATCCTGCTTGATGGTACTCACCATCTCGCTCGTCGCGAGCTTAACGGTATTGCTGGAATTGGCAAAGCCGGAGCCCATGTTAAAGAAGGCGTAGCCCAGGAGCGCGCAAGCCAAAATAAAATACAGCCAGCCCGTACGCGTGGGCTTCTTGCCTCCGGGCACCCCCGGGATCTTAGGCTCCCGGGGAGTCTGGGAATTGTTATCGTTACGGTCGTCGGGCATCTTACGAATAAACCTCCGGTTTCAAAATGCCCAGATACGGAAGGTTACGATAGCGCTCGGCATAGTCGAGGCCGTAGCCCACCACAAAGGCATCGGGGCAATGGGTTCCAACATACTTGGGCGTGATGGCCGAGGTACGGTCCTCAACGTCCTTCCACAGGAAGGCGGCGACCTCCAGAGAAGCGGGCTTGCGGCTCTCGAGGTTCTTCATCAGATACTTGAGCGTCAGGCCCGAGTCCAGAATGTCCTCAACGATCAGCACGTCGCGACCGCGGATGTCGATATCCAGATCCTTAATGATACGCACGATACCCGAGGACTTCACACCGTCGCCATAGCTCGAAACAGCCATGAAATCGATGTTGGTCGGCAGCTCGATCTTGCGCATCAGGTCGCCCATAAAGACCACGGCACCGCGCAGGACCGCAATCAGCACCAGATCCTTACCCGCGTAGTCGCGCGTAATCTCCTCGCCCAGGCGAGAGACGATACCGTCGATATCCTCCTGCGTGAACAGAACCTTCTCGATATCCGGATGTTGAGAAGCCATGACAACCCTTTCTTGTGCTTATCGCCCACACACCGCCGTATGGACGCGAACTTCACATTCTAGCAGCGCACGGGGTAAATTTACCAGCCCGTGCGCCATCAGCGCGGGAATACCGTCAACGTCGCACAGAATAGCAGACGTGGGACGCTATTCCGCATCGACCACGCGGAGCAGATATGCCACGCGCGTTGCGGCCGTGCACTTAAAACGCTCGTCCGCGCGAACTCCGGCGACCCACACCACGGCACCTCCCGGCGCCGTCCTCACCATGGGCACGCCGGCGCGCTCAGAAACGGGAATGCGAGCCTCGCCTAGCAAGTCGGATACTTTCTTGCTTCGGCCACTCATCCCTAACGGGCACATCACGTCTCCCGGTGCGGGACCGTCCACCCACAGGCGCGCCAATCGCGCCTCGACAGGGATCTCGCCACGCGAGCCCGCCAGGATCCGCTCACTATCGCTGTCGGCAAAACCCAAGGCAGCCGCGTCTACCAAAGCTGTCACTTCCCCGGCAGCCGCAAGCTCACGGGCGCGGCGCACGATATCGCATCCCAGCTCAACGGCCATCGGCTCTGTGACCAGCATACGTCCCCCGCCCAACGGCAAACGACCGGGTACGGTAACCCAGTCCGCGACCAGGCCCTCGCGAGCCACCGGGGCCTTAAACGCCAGCATGCCAAACTCAACGCGCGCGTCAATTCCCGCCGGAAGCGTGACCGAGCCGGCACCCTCGGCAACGCAGGAAAGGACTCGCTCAACATGCCGCATCTCGGGACGAGCGTCCGGATCGATGCGTTTGATCGCCAGTCGCACGATGCGCCGCGCGATTACCACCTCGGCCGCAGCAAGGCGCCTGGCATCGAGCACCAGTGCGCCCGCTGCCTCTTTGCGCAAACAGCTTCGAAACGCCTGTGCCGACAGCTGGGATAGAAACGCATCTTCATCACCCAAGATCTCACAGGCGGCGCCAATCGTCTTGCAGACGCTCGCGTTGCGCTGCGCCACCACCGGCATCACTCGATGGCGCACGTAGTTTCGCAGATACGAGATATCCTCATTGCTCTCGTCTTCACGCCACGGCTGACCATGTACCTGTAGATAGCCCACGAGCTCGCCGTGAGTTAGGTCGAGCAAGGGACGCACCACGATATTCCTCCGGCGAGGAATGCTCGATAGGCCAGCGGGCCCCGAACCCTTAATCGCGTTCATCAAAAACGTTTCCGCGCGATCCGAAGACGTGTGCGCGGTGCAGATACGAGCCGCCGTTCGCGGTGCCCCCGTCTGGGCGCAGAGCTCGCGAACATACCTCCGCGCCGCGGCATAGCGCACCTCGCGGGCCGCGGCCTCAATATTGCCCGACTCCCCATCAAAATAAGCGTGCTCCACACACAGCGGTAAACCATATTGCGCGCAGAGCTCACGCACAAAGGCCTCGTCGCCATCGGACGCCTTGCCGCGCAGATGATGGTTTACATGCAGCACATGCAGGCGCTCGCGAGCAATGGGGGCGACACCGCGTCCGTCTTGGATATCCAGCTTTGATGTGCACGCCATAAGAAGCAGTGCCGTCGAGTCCGCGCCGCCTGATACCATGAGCACGACAGGAGCAGCCTGCTGCCTCGTCCGGGTCTCATCGACTGCCCCAGGCACGGCATGGTGTCCATAATGCTGAGATACCGTAGGCATTTGCTTCCTCCTCTATTCGTCCGCACCCATTGTATCCTTTGGAATCTTATGTCTCGTCTGCACCTTCATATCCTCGGCAGTGGCTCTAAAGGCAACTGCGCACTCATCGAGGGGCCGCAGGGGCTCATTATGGTCGATGACGGACTGTCTCGCCGCGAGACATTAAAGCGCATGGCAGAACTGAGGCTCTCGGCAGACAACGTCTCGGCTCTTCTCATTACTCATGAGCATAGCGATCACATCAAGGGCCTCGATGTCTGGTGCAAGCACTGGCACGGCCCCCTCTTTGCCAGCAGGGGCACTCTTTCGAGCAAAGAAAATCTTTCGCATCTGCCTGTCGAGGAATTCGATCCCGGTGACACCCTATCCATTGCCGGCATCCACGTGCAAACCTACTCAACGTCACACGATGTCATCAATCCAGTCGGCTATCGATTCGACACCCTCGATGATTCCATCGGCTTTGCCACCGACACCGGAGAGCTATCGAGCCAAGCCATGAACACCCTCAAAGATTGTCGAGTCCTCGCGCTCGAAAGCAACCACGATGTGACCATGCTGCGCGAGGGAGAATATCCCCGCTTTCTTCAGGAGCGCATCCTGTCTGCAAGGGGACACCTCTCCAATGGCCAAGCCGCCGAAGCCGCGCGCGAACTTGTTACCGATCGCACCGAACAGCTCATTGCCATGCATATCAGCCAAGATAACAATCGTCCGAGCCTTACCGTCAAAAGCTATGCCAAAACTCTGGCCGCAACTCTGGATGACGAGGTCGGCAGCTCCGCAACCCTTCTCCAAGGATCGCGAAAACTCTCGATACGCCCTGCGAGTCAGTATCAACCGGCAACCATTCAATAGACTGTCCTAGACAGCAAAAGGGGCCGAGAATCGCTTCCCAGCCCCTTTTGCTGTCTTTTAATAGCGCAGAACACCAACGAAGTTAGTCGATGGAGATCTTCGTAACGTTCTTCTTCTCGACGATCTTGGGAACCGTAACGGTCAGGATGCCGTCAGCGTACTTAGCCGAGAGGCCCTCGCTCGAAGCGTCCTTTAGATACACGCCACGCGTCGCGCTGTACGAGTTGAACTCCTTCTGCAGGAAGTTCTTGCCCTCGTTCTCCTCGTCTTCCTCGACATTCACGCTAATGGACAGACGGCCCTCGTTAAGCTCGACATCGATATCGTCCTTGGCGACGCCGGTCAGATAAGCCTTGACCTCATAGCCGTCGCCCTTATCCTCAACGTCAACGGGGAACGCCTTGGAAGCAATCGAGTTGTTTGCAAGGTCGGTCATATCATCAAACAGATCGAACAACGAGCTAGCAGAAGGACGAACGCCAAAAACCGAACGATAAGGAACCATGCTTGCCATGTTTACCACTCCTTTTAAGGACTGCCGAGTCATCTTCTAGGTGACTGGGACTTCTTTTGACGCTCTTATATATGCCCACCCAGTGCTCATATATACATCGACTATAAAGTTTTTTGAGTCCAGTACTATAAGCATATCTAAGTGTGTTTGACTCAGGTTTTAATAAGGTTAAGGTTCTTTGAACCAGAGCTTAAATAACAAGTATGTTCACAGCTACAAATAGCAAGGGGCTTACAATGAGCGCGTACACGTTGTTGGTAACGAGCTAAAGGGCATCATGGACGACCAAAACCAGAACAAAATGTTTATGCCGACACGGGGGGAAGATACTTCCACGCAGCCGCCGCGGTTCCATCGCCCCCACATCTCGCAAGAGCCCATTAATGATCCGGAGCCCGAGTATGTGACGAGAAATCGATATCAAACACTCGAGGATGCCCAAACGGGACGTAAACATATGGGCGTCGCCTCGGGAGACCCTGTATATCTAAAAGACGCACCATTATCTAAAAACAGCGCAGCTAGTGATGAGCCACTGAAAGCATCAGCCGCTCATCAACAAAGAGGTTCTCGACCCAAGCAAACCTTGACGCATTCGGCTCGCTATCTCGAAACGCCAAAACAGGGAAAATCAATCTTCGTTTCGTCAAGTAAAAGACGCAAGCAGCATCGACTGACAATCCTGCTTTTGATCATTGTGGCCATAGCAGTTGCCCTTGTTATTAGATTTATCTTCTTTAAATAAGGGCTCAATACCAAAAACGATAAGATCGTCTGGTGTAATTGAGTCATTTACGCCCCATAAACGCAAAAAAGGGGGAGGCCGCGAGGCCTCCCCCTTCTCAGTTCAAGCGTACGGCTCGGTGCCGTCCACCGGTCAGCGGCGCCCTGGCCTCCCACGGGCTGACCCCGCAGTACTCTCGGCGCGATGGGGCTTAGCTTCCGGGTTCGGAACGGGACCGGGCGTGCCCCCCATGCTCTGGCCGCTGACCGGTGGGCGGCGCCCACCGTTACGGTGTCCTGGGTCTCACTCTACACGTGCCCTGGGGGCCGCATGGCGCATAGGGGAGGTGACTCGGGGGCATCCTCGTGCCCGGACCGCGCATGGGCGCTTGTCCCGCGGGCCGCGAGGTGCGGTTCCGGAAGAGCTCGGGCGATTAGTGCGGCTCGGCTGAGGCTGTCGCCAGCCTTGCACCTGCCGTCTATCGACCAGGTAGTCTACCTGGGCCCTTACCGGAAGGAGAACTAATCCCTGGAACGGCTTCCCGCTTAGATGCCTTCAGCGGTTATCCGCGCCGCACGCGGCTACCCGGCCGTGCCGTTGGTCGACAACCGGTTCACCGGAGGTGCGTCCACCCCGGTCCTCTCGTACTGGGGGCAGCCTCCATCGATTCTCCTGCGCCCACGGAGGATAGGGACCGAACTGTCTCACGACGTTCTGAACCCAGCTCGCGTACCGC
>ERZ857775.709-NODE-709-length-46475-cov-32.187225_pt1 | contig 46475 bp, 68 predicted proteins | sample MGYA00519698_ERZ857775 | MGnify/ENA primary metagenome ERZ857775 (study PRJEB31778, sample SAMEA3449363) | human gut metagenome | biome: human gut; feature: human-associated habitat; material: faeces | place: United Kingdom | collected 2010/2012 ...
AAAGCAAAAAAATATGCGCTTGGCGCGATTCGAACGCGCGACCTATCCCTTAAAAGGGGAGATTTTTAAGTTTTAAATTATTTAAAATATTTTAAATAATTTTCTAAAACACAATAATAGCAAGGGTTTTACTTTTTAATAATTTTAATTGATTTTATTGCGTTTAATAATTTTTTGAAATTCTGTGAGCATTTTGTGAGCATTTAAACAAATAAAAAGCCCTGTGGATACACAGAGCTATAGTAAAGGAGTATGTCATTATGAGAATTCATTTATTAATTTGAAAAAAATTACCTCTCTGATTTCTATCTAAGCCTAAGTGGACAATATTTCGTTTTACATACCAAATAACTTCGTTGAACAGTCCGCTTGCACAAGCCTTCTTGTAAATTTCTTCGCAATTTCCATTTGTAACATCACAAGCTGTAGCTTTTTTTGTTTCGCATTGATGGCAAGATGTATCTACTCCTCCTACAGCTTTATTGTGCTTAACACACCTGCCTCCGGATGTTACAGTTAAACCTTTATTAAGCAGATATCTGAATGCCTGCAATCTGATAAGATATTCATTATCAAAGTTGTATCTTTTGCAACCGCATCGACATTGCAATTCTGTTTCTATTGTAAAATTTTCTATTGTTACAGTTGGGTGTGTCATATATTTCCTTTCTAATTCTAAGCATGCTAGAATGCGTTTTAGCATGAACTAAAATGTAATTAGGTATAAGTTATCCTAAAAAGAGAAAAGTCTTCTTAGATGCCATGCTAGGCATGTCTATTTAATCGACCAAAAGAAATCAACTAAATACGATATTGCATCAAATGGATGCTCCAAGAATTTAGAATTTCTATCATTTTTAATTGTTTTTAGTGTTGGAACATCAACTATTGACGTACCTTCTTTGAAAGATAGGTTATCTATGTTGTAAATTATCCAAGGGCATCTGTCTTTGTTTACAAATACGTGTCTTTCTCCATTTGCGTTACATACGCGCCTGTTGAACGCTTGTATTCTATTCAGGATAGGCGGGTTGAATGGTCTAAGTTTAAACTCTATTTGATAACCATAATTTTCTAGCGCCTGTTTGATAATCATATAGTTAGTAAATTCAGCATTAGCGCTTCTGAAATTGCCAGAAGCATCACCACATATTACAATTTTGGCATTGTGTCTTGGATATCTACGGATAAATTCTTCAATACAGTGTTGCGTACAGGTGTTTTCAATAACAATTTCATCAAAGAAATAGACATTTTCATCATCTTTATGAGCAATCGCCCAGCACATTGGGTCAACGTTAAAGTCACAAGTAAGATATAGCGGCATATCCTTATTGTATTCCATATCTGTATAATTATCAGAAGTAAAATTCTTAACAACAAGACCTGATGAATAATTGCCAAATTCGCCCAGTACGTTAATTCTGTAATATTCAGGGTCATATTCATTTTTTAATGACTCTATAAAGTGTGCCGGAAGATAAATATTTTCTGATGTTGGCGCAATGAGAAGCCTATAATTGGGTTTTGGGTCTTCTACAAATCTTTTGTAAATCCAACCCTTGTTTGCCTGTGGGTTGGTATGGCCAAATAACCTGTATTTAAAATCGCCCCAATTTTTTCCCCTGTATGTATTCCTAAGACGACCTATAAGCTGTTTAAACGATGAGTCAGGTACTTGTGAACATTCTTCCATTTCAGCCCAGTGCAGGTTTAAGGATTTGAATTTTTCAGGGTCTTCTAAGGCAGAAAAAAGGATTTCAGACCCGTTCTTTAATACAATTTTTTTATCAATTTTATTATATCTGTAATCCCTATCTCTAACATATCCAAAATTGTCTAAGTGTTCTAAATAAGCAACTAGAGTAGTTTTCTTTACTAATTCATATTCTTTTGCACCTACAAGACCTTTACTACCGGGATATTTGATGGCAAGCATTAGCCCTAATAAAGAACCGCACCAAGTCTTACCACTACCATAACCACCCTGGTAAATACAAACATCAAGCTGATTATCGTGCGGAATTTCAAATAGTTCTTTTTGTTTAGGTAATAGTTTATAATTAGGCATATTATTTCATTTCTTTATAAATAATTTCTTCTAAATTCGTTACACGTCTATCAAGCCTGTCTAATTGAGTATGAGTTTGTGTTATGAATTCATCCAATTTAATTGAGATGTTGTCCATTTTGGCAAAGTGGCTCCCGAGAAAAATAAGACATCCTGCAAATGTAAATACTGCTCCAATAGCCCATCTTTTAATTTCCAGAAGTACATTAAACATAAGGTTTACTTTTGCAGTTACTGATAAATCATCCGGATGTTCAGGGTCGCCAAACAGGAAATGATTTATTTTGTCTAACTGACCTTTTAATAACATATGGTGTTCGTAACATTCTTGCGCCTGTACTGGTCTTTCTGGCATCATTTCCCCCACTTACAGAATAATTGATAAAAATTAACAGAGTTTTTCATTAGAAATCTATTAAACTTATTTACCCCAGACACTATTAACAATGCATTAAAGACTTTAGTTGAAAATTCTCTATCATTATCAATATAAGAATGGTTTTCACATAGCACATCATGTATAAGAGAAGGTATGAGAAATTTAGAGTCGGTTTTTGCACCAATTAATCTCCAAAACATACGCGGTATAGAAGCGCCATCCCAACAGTAATTTTTTCTTATTGTGAACTCATACTTTTTATATTTTTTATTATCGAAAAGTGAAACTTTAAGCTCTCTTTTGTTCTCAAAAGGATATTTTGCTATGGCATTTTTTTCAAGAGTTGTCATAGATGGCAGAGCATAACGTATCTTCACCCTGGGATAATCATCAAAAAAAACTCCAATTTCTTTATCTTCAAACCAACTAATCACCCTAAAATCTCCAAGTAAATTTAAAACTAAAACCTGTCTTAGTAATACTAAAGTTTTTTAACCAATTCCAAAAGTTTTTCTTTGATTGCTTCTTTTGCTTTTTCAATGAACAAATCCTTCTTTTCTTCAAACAGTATTAAAGCTTTTTCTTTAAGCTCAGGCAGCTCTTTTAGGATATCCTTAACAAATCCTTCTAAGATTTTTTTGCGTATCCATTTAATCATTGTTTTCACTCCTTATAGTCTTGTTAACTTTATTTCCCTTGTAAAACCTTAGCTTAGACTTAACCCAGTTTCCCGCTTTATCATACAGGGATTGAAGTTTGTAGTCCGGACTTTCACGAACTAATAATTTACTGCCGTTATCCAGCGTTATCTGCGTCAGCTTTTTCTGCTGTATCAGTCGCTGTGTCCACCTCATTTTCATTGCCGGTTCTAAGGGAGGGTTTGTAGCGGGAACTCCCGACAGTACCCTATTTACCCCCGGTTGTATCTTCATCTAAAACCACCTCCAGTGTTCTATCCTCCGTTAATGTTAAAACGTCTGCACGGCTTATATAGCCTTCACAGCTCACAACTATATCTACGCTGCTTCCGTAAGGCACAGTTATTTCACTTTGGATTTCACTGTTAATCTTTATAACAGCCTCTTCCGGTATCGCATTAACTTTGAGCTTGCAGGTTGTCAGATATCTATAATCGTTAGTATCGAAGAACTTATCTAACTGTTCTTTTGTAAATCCTAATATTGTACCTACTGCATCAATGTATGGATTGCCTCTATAGAAATTATTAGCCTTAAGCTCGATTTGCAGAGCTTTAATATCAATAGTGGCTTTTTGTTTTTCTAAGAGAGATATAACATCATTAAAATCAAGCCCTTTAGCTTTGTATATAGCTCTTTCTACATCGGCAGCAGTAAGGTTAAGCATTGCAATACGTTCGGCTTCTTTACGTGCCTGCTCTTGCTCATATTCTTGTGTGTTATCTATAACCTCACCGTCAACAAGTTTTTCGTATGGCTCTAAGGCAAATAACTCTCCATTTACACCTTCCTCAATTTTTCTTCCGTTTTGATGGTTGTGCAGAACAATAAAGTCTGCACGTTGCTTATCAGTGTATGGTTTTTCTAGTTTGTATGACATAAGTAAAATCTCCTTTATGATATATATCCCATAGTTAACCAACGAACTAAACAAGGTTGGACTGTAAAATCATGCCCCCTGCTTTCAATCCAGATAGTTTTATTATTTATTATTTGTGCTGTACCATAGAAGTTATTAGTATAAGATGTTGCCAAAACGGTAAAATTAATACTGTTATATGCTTTTGTCAATGTTATAGTTTCTTGACCTGATGTACTATTACTTTTCCCCCATTGCTCACACCAGCCATCAGAGTATACCCTATAACCGCTCGTACCGTTAACATAGCTTTGCACGAGATAACCGCGCGATGGCGCATTGATATTAGTTATCTGTTCTTGCATCCTCCCTGCGTCAATCAGGTTAGCATTCTGGACTGTTTCACCAACATAGTAGTATAAAAATAAATCATTGCTATCTGTTTCTTTAACTACTATTTCTGGTACAAAATATCCACCCTTACCTATTGCAGTAGCTGTATCTCCTTTTTTAACTCTGATAAAAATATTTCTATCAGAATAATTAGCTCCAGCTGGGAAAGAGTCTTGAACTATTACACCATTTATTGAAGTTACTGCTCCTTGCGTTCCAGCTTTTAAACAAAACCAGCCATTATTGGGTGCTATAAAATTAGTTGTTAAACTAGTTTTATTATTAAAATCTGGAAAATGGCTATATTTATAATTACTATTTATAGCTTTAATAGGCAGCCTAAATGTTTCATCAGAGGTGTTGATTACAAAGTCATAGTCGTTAATCCAGTTATTATCTGCTATAGTAGTATCGTATTGACTATTTCTGGTTAAAGTTAGCTGGGAATCCAGTATAGTTTCTGTAAACACAAACCCATCAGTAACAAGGCTCTCTATTTTACCTACAACCTTCATTGGAGTATATCCGTATACAATCTGCCCTACAGCAGGAGAAGGAGAAGTTATCCAGTAAGTTAGCGTTTTATCAGAAGTAGAATATGCGTATGCTTTTCCCTTAAACCCTTCTACCCCTTTATTAACATTTTCTAAAATCCAGTTGTAATAGTCAGGATAAACAGATTTAGGTTTGTACACACCATCAGATTTTAGCCAGCTGAGATTATTCGGTTCTACATCAAAATACTGGCTCATTCCAAAGAAAAATGGATTATTCAGCTCAATCTCATTAGTGATATTGACCTCTGTTTCCTGTCCTGTGGCTAAACGGATAACGTAAGGGTATTGAATTGCTTCTTCCTGAACAGTTGCACCATCTTTATATTTCGGCGAAGAAAGAGAGGCATTAAACCCCGCATATAACTCATAATATTCCCTGCCTGCAGAAGCATTGTATGATTTACTATCTCCAGCACTACCAGCGTTATAAAAAGCACCTGTAAGTGCAGTCCCACTAATAGTATTTCCACCCCTGAATGTGCCAATTATATTAGGCAGTTCAGCTTTAATTGTCAAGCCAGCATTTTGAAGATTAAGCACCCCCTGCACATTAACTACTGCAGGAAGACGCATAGAAATAAGCACCTTTGTAGAAGGTGTATAATGATATACAGGTTGGGTGGGATATAATCCATAATCGGTTAATATTTCCTCATTGTCTATCCCAATGCTATATGAACTATCACCCAATATCCCCCCGTCTACGAATTCAAAATGTGTAAGCAGATGAGGTATAGCAGTAAAACTATTCGGGCTTGATGGATATGGCACTTCATAACATACTGCACCTATTGTTGTATCCGGAATACAAAAATTTTTACCTTCTCCGGAACGGCTCTTTGTATATGTCGGCCCTTTCAAGATTTGCAAAACAGGAGAGTTATTGTTATTAGCAGCAATATCAGTGCCGTCAAGAGCACTTTCTATTCCTGACCCAGGCGGGTCATAATCAGGATAACCACTAACAGTTCCCCCAAGCCGAAAAAAAGCATTTTCTGTTCCGGCATCAGCTTCTACTTGTGTTACTGTAAAAGTTATATTCTGGTTTTCTTCTCCCGTAGCAGTGTCAAATAAGTATCCTATATCTCCAACTTCTATATTATCTTTTAATTTGTGAATGCAGAATGCCGTTCTATATGAATTAATAGTATCTGTCGTTTTATATAAACTCACTTCAAATATATATCTATCATATCCAACAGCATGATATTTATCGGCTACATCATCATAATTCAGTACAAACTTACCAACCTGACCGTAGTCGCTTGCTTCTTTTTCAGCCTGCCAACTTTGCTCGGTTGTAAACAATGACGGAGTTGTTGTCTGCAAAGATATGAGTGCTGCAGCTGCACCTTGCAGGTTTTTATTGATAGTTAACAACTGACCGTTGAGATAGTAATCCAGCCCCAGAGCTTCATTAACATATAGGGCATGGCGGATAGATAATAGAGGCAGGCCGTCACCTCCGCTTTTAAACTCCTGTTCTTGTCCTTCTCTATCTGTATAATAAAGCTTGCCATCCCGCATATAGAAACCTGTAGATTGAATATTACTAATTTGCGTTTCGGCTTCATTTTGAATATCTTCTACTGCAATATTTTTAGCAGCAGTGATATCACTTAAAGATGCAGTACCTGATGTAGTTATACTTGTATATGCTTCTGTACCTACAGCCTGAATATTTGTCACTGCAGAATTTGCAGCCGTTTCAAGATTATTTGAATATCCTGAATATTCATTTGATAGTGCTTCTGACTTTTTGGTATACAGAGAAATAAAATCGGAAGATAAACCATTAATACTGCTCACCGCAGTGTTTTTAGCATTTGTTATATCACTTAGAGCAGTAGTACTTGCAGTAGTTACGCTTGTATAAGCATCTGTGCCTGTTGTTTTAATACTTGTAAGCGCAGAAGTTTTAGCAGCTTCCAGACTGCTTGAATAAGTTGAATATTCACTCTGCAAAGCCTCAGATTTTTCCGAGTATAAGCTGTTAAACTTAGAAGTTAAGCTGTTAATATTTGTTTCAGCAGTATCCGCAATTTCCTGTGCATCATTTTTGTATTGTAAGGCATATTGAGCAAGTTCTTTTGATTTACCCGCATAATATTTAGAAGAATAATCTATACCCTGCACAAGCTTATCTGATATAGCCCATTCTTTAGCTGCCCCATCATAATATTCTTGACAAGTTCCAAAGTCTACACTATATTTATTTCCTGCAGATGATACATTCACATTTATTCTATTATTTCTAGAGCTAACATCAACCATTACTAAATTCCCTCTACTTTTTTAGGGTAAACTGTTATTGTATTCAAACTTCCAATTTGAGTATTTCCAATCAATAGTGTATCCTCCATAAAATCATCCTTATTGCACAATTTGATACCATAATAATATGTCGCTGTTTCATCATCCTTTTTAACAGTTAATAAATTGGTCAATGAGCCAGTAATTGTAAATATTACAGATGAACTATTATTTGTATCCAGCTCGATTTCAGAACCAATCGGGTTACGGTTTTCGTCTTGAATAGCAAAATAAACAGAATAATTCTTATCTGTAGGTAAGCCGTTAATCACAAGTTCCCCGCTGTCCCCCTGAATGAGCGTAATATTTCCGTCTTTATCGATAGTAAAAGCCATTTCTAAACCTCCTCACCGTTTGTGACTTTAAAAATGTAATCTAACTGTTTCGGAGTAATACTCAATTGGCTAGCCATAGTATCGAGCAGTGGGTTAGAACGTTCTAGTTCAACACACAAATCCCATTCAAGTTGTGCCTGCTCATTAGTTGCAATAAGTTCTTTTAATTGTGTATATGTAATTCCCAATTTCTGTAAGGCTAGTGCAAAAACACGTTTTGTCACTGTTAATTGTTTAACATGTTGTTCCTCAACTTCTTTTTTATCAGCTTCGTAGTTAGGGTTCTCAACTAGCTTTCCGTCAGAAACAATATAGTAAAGCCTATCATTTTGAATTTTATCAGCTTCGTCTTTTGTTATAAGAATAAACCCGTCTTTAAGTGAACCGATATAATCTACAATTGCGATATTCAATTCCTCATTACAAGAATATTGCCCTCTATAATCTTTTTCAATTCTCCAAATACCATTTTTAAATATAGCAATTTCATCATTGTTAGTTTTGGGCGGAGCTGTAAAGGTTGAATTAGCCGGAAGCATATAAATCTCTTTACCTTGTTTTTTTGTTTCCTCGGGGTCTAAATACCCTTCATCTTCTGTTAAAAACACCCCTTCATCATCATATCGATATATTTTCATATATAAACTCCTATTGATATCTTCCATAAACTCTGACTTTTAAACCCGGTGGCTGCACAGTTTTTATTTCGTTTTTATATACAGAAGAACATCGTGAGGCATCAAAGCCAAACAAACGATATGATGTTGTAGTTCCCCCTTTAGCAACATATCCACCGGAATTAAATATATATGTCGCTCCAGAAACATGACCAGAATAATCATCGGCATCCCATTGTGCCGTAATATTCGGCAATCCCGGTTCAATATACCCATAGTCAGTAGCGCCCCACGGCACCCTTCCTACAAAGTTAGGCAGGTTAAAAGTGGTGCTTCCATCTCCTTCTCCATAGGTAGTACCAAACTTTTCAAATAATAAAGAATAAGTTTCTCTTGAAACCTCCGCACCTTCATACCAAACACAATTATCAGGCAATAAACCGTCAAGAGATAATTGTGGTGCACCAATATCAAAGACATCTGTTATTAAAATTTTAATATCTTCTATTTGTTTAGCTATATTTTTATTTAGTGTAGAAATACTTGTTGCCAGATTTGCATTAGTTGTATTCAAACTTTCTGCAAGGTCTTGAATATCTTTGTTTAGTGCATTAAAATTGTCGTTCAATTTCTTACTTGAAGCTATTGAACCATACTCAATTTCTGTAATAGTCATTCTATCCCCTTTGCTGGTTAATCATACATGCGTTTGTATTGTCTTTTATATTTTTCTTTCAAGGCTTCTTTTTCAGCTTTGTTGAGAGGTTGCTTATTCTGTAAAGAAAGTCCTAAGAACCTATTAATCATTTTGGTGGATGAGGACGTATCATTAGCTGCATATCTCTTGTTTTTGCCAATAAACCTATCATTTTTGTTATAACCGCCTAAATCGGCATCATACAGTTTATCAGGCTCTTTGTAGCCGCCATTAACAATTAAGTTGCCCAAGCCTTGAATAGTTGCTTCGGGTTTTAATAATGGTGAACGCATTGCAGGATAAACAGTTTCTAAAGCTTCTTTGCCAAGATAATTCAACCGAGGTGATAATGGTAAACTACCTTCTTTGAATTCACCGGTTTTCTTATCTAAATAACCTTGTTTGGCTTTTTCGCCCCAACCTTTTGTGTGTTTCATATATCTACGGCTAGTAATTTCACTGTCATTAAAGAATTGCTTACCTCTAACGGCTTCCATAGGCTTTTTAATCGCAGGAGAAAGTCCACCCTTACCTGACTCATCAATAAACTCTTTAAACGTACTGTAAGGTATCTGAGCAGTCTTATTTATAAGCAATTCTTTGTTGCTTCGGCTGTCATATACTCCAGTTCTTAATGCCCCTTGCTGCCACTCTTTTAAATCTTCATCTTTTTCTTTTAGACGTTCTAATTCAAGGAATATCATTGCACATCTGGCAGGATTTTCTTTTGCAAGGGTCAATGTGTGTCTTGTAATAGTTCTATACCAGGAATAGAAAGGTACAACTCTTTTAAGAACTTTCTTTTCAAACTTATTGAAGTTATTATAATCTCCAAGAGTATCTTCAATAAATTTGACCATTGTTTCTTCAAGTTCAGGGTAGTCTTTGATGTGGTTTAGAAACGCTTCTTGCGAAATCATACTTTGCCCGGTCTTTTTAACCAAATCCTTTTTAACCCTGTTCATTTTAATGCCATAGACTTGTTTACGTTCAAAGCGTTCCATCTTCTCATTAAGCTTCATTAATTTATCACAAACTTTATTAAAGGCCTTATTTGGCAAGCCTATGCAAATGTTCAAAGCTTCCGCACTTAATGATTTAGCATTATGAGTTTCAACTATCTTCTTGGGAACAGTTTTACCTTTAATAACTTTAAAGTGAAGTCCATTATCATAAGCAGCTTTCATCGTTTTCAAAGTGGATGTATCAATTGTATGCCCTCCGCAAAGATTTAGGAAATTATCTAATGACTGCCAACCAGTGTAAGTTTGTCTAGTTTTATACCCCTCAACAGCTTCAAGTAAAGAGCTTTCAATCACTTCGGCAGGTAACTCGTAGTCTTTAAGTTTTGCTGCTTGATAAAAGCTTTTAATATACTCGACAGGATTAGATTTTGCCATAATCATCATTTGGTTGCCAAATCTGTTATTGAATACAAATGATGATGAAGTTAAAACCCCTCTCTTGAAAGAGTTATTGAATGCATCAAGGATTGCACCTGCTGTTTTAGCAATGGCTTTTCCGGTCTGGTCTTTTCCATACCTTGCCCAATACTCAGCCACAGTTTCGCCGGAGCCATCAAACAGCTTCTTAAAGACTTGTTCAGGCAATTGATAATCAGGTTTAGAGTTTCTATTCGCTAACTCTATCCAATTCTTAGCGACCTTTTCATTCTTGAAAGCTTTCTTAATAGCTTCTTCGCCTTGCAGCATCATTTCATACCAGGCTGTTGATTTTTTACCGTAAACAGCATTAGCAAGAAGATTTCTATTAACTGCTACATAACCTTTAGACGCTTTTCCTGATGCGGGAATAGGTTTAGCAAATTCTGACTCAATAAAATCTACAGAGTCCTTTAGATGTTGAAGCTTAATTTCTTCCTTCTTGGTTTCAATAAGGATATCCCTTGTGCTTCCGTGCTCTTTTAAGCCTTCTAATGCTTTTTCACCAAAATGACCTACTTTATTTTCCCTGCTTTCGTTGTAGTTACGAGTAAGGTCTATTTTGTCGTTAGCTTTGCCAAAGCCTTGTTTAAAGTAAACTCCTTCACCATCTTTAGCTTGTTGTTTAAGTCTGTTGGTTGCTTGGTCTTGCGTAATAATATCAAAATCAATCTTGATTTGTTCTTGATGTTTAGATGAATTGCGAATGCTCTTAATGAACGATTGAGGAGTTGGAGCTAGTCGTTGCTCTCCTTGTATTTGTTCCTTAGATAATCCAATTCTCCCTGTTTCATGTTCAGGAAGCTTTCCGTCAAGTCGATAGCTTCTTTCATTGTTTGAGCCTTGATTGTTTCCTTTATACGAAGAACTTCCATTTCCAGTAAGTCTGGAGTTCCGCCCTGTTTCAGAATGTCTAATGTTGTTGTCAAAATATCCTTTGAGTGGTTCGACACTTTCTCCCCCTTCTTCTAGTATAGCTTCATTAAGTCGTTTATCAACTTCTGTTCCTTTGCTGTTATTGGGGGTTCGCTCATGTCCCAATCTATCAAACCGTTCTCCAATATTTCCGGGTTCTCTATACGGCTCTCCAATGTCATTAAATCCATATCTTGCTTTATCAACTCCGCGATATGTTGATTTATCTTGCTGTAATTGTCCATTAACGTCCTCATTTATTTCAAAGTTGCCATCTGTCTGTTTTCGTTCGTTAGTTCGTATAGATTGTCTACTATGTGATGAATTTCCTTGTGGTCGTATGGGTCGCAATCCGAAATATCTTGGTTCATTATCTCCGGAATATCGTATATGCTGAATGTCCCTGCTTCGATTTTCTTGATTGTATCTTCCCAACTCATCAATTATATCTCCATTTTTTATCTTATTTTGCGCATTATATGCCCTGATTTCAAAAAAGTCATTGTAATATCTTTGTAATGCATCAGCTTCTTTTGAAAGAAAATCTGCAACATCTTTTGAAATTCTTCCATTATTGACTTCTTCTTTTAGCATTTTACCATATTTTTCAAGATTATCAACGATATCATTCTTCTTTAATGGTAATAGCTTTTCTAAATTTCGTTTTTTTAGGTAATCCACAACATAAGTACGGTAAGTTTTAAGTTTTTTGTCTGTTAAATACTTAGCTACTTTTGAATACTCTTTTTGATTATTTTCATAGAATACTTTTACAGGATGATTATCCGGTAAATTTCTGATTTTTATTATGTCCATAGCGTGTTGAGTTTCATGCCATATAGTTTCAGAAATTTCCTTATTTGTGCGTTCTCCCCTGTAAATAATGATATCATTAGTGTTTTTATCAAAAAATCCTAATGCGCCATCTATCATATTTTTATTATCGGAAATGATAATATTCAAGTTGTCAACATTTTGACCTTTGATTAAATTCGCATAATCTAAATCCTTTTGTGCATAATGTTTTGGTTTAAAAATATCAACAGCATTTTGTCTAGCTTGTAAACCAAGTTTGATATTTTTCAAATCATTGGTTAAAGCTGTTCCGTTTTCTTTATGTTTATAAATTTGTTCTATTTCCTTTTTATACTTTTTAACAAATTCTTGTTTTCTTCTATGAACACGATAATCCCTAAATTTTTCATTCCATATAGCATCCTTTTTTAACTCAATTTTTGTATATTTTTCACGATTGAAAAATTCATCTAAATTATAAGTTTTTGTATTGTCTTTAGGTAATACTCTTACTTCGATATATTTACCCTTATTAATAAATCTCTCGGATGTACTGGTAGCTTCTTCTGCAACAAACTTATAAGGTCTCATCCCGAACTTTGATGTAATTTCTTTTAGTAGTGCTTCATCTTTGCCTTTTAACTTACTAAGTATAGCTTTAAATGGAACTAATTTGCCAATTAAATCTTGCGTATCGCTTCCATTTCCTCTGAATAAATTTATTATGCGATTTGTAGGTTCTTTGCCTGTTACATCAATAAACTTAGATTTGTTAGTACGATATTTCTTATTATATTCAGTACGTCGTGCGTCGAGTACATTTTCGTAATTATTGCTTTTTTCATCATAGTTATAATCTTCTTCACCATCAAAAGCCTTTGCATTTTTATCTTTTTTAACATAGTAATTATCTAACTTATCTAATTCTCTTTCTTTTTCAATCGTTTCTAGCCAATCAAGGTCTTCGAGAACATCTTCGTTTACAGTCGAAAAACCTGCTTTATAATCTTCCATACTTAAAGGTTTATCTTCGACTTTATTTACACTATGTAAATAATAGGCTTGATTATTAGCTCCCTCAACACCTTCTGCACTTCCACTAGGCAGTTTCTTTTTCTTGCTGTATGCAATCCAGGGCTTACCGCCTTTTTCAATATGAACTCTGCCGCCATATGCACTGCGCTTAATTTGAGGTGCATTTTCATCAGGAATAAACTCTGTTACAGTATGTCCTGTATTCTTGCTTGCATTAGCAAGAGCTTCTTCCCTTGTAATAGGTTTTGTTCTTTTTTTGAAAAAGTTATCTTCTGAAACATTATCATCAGGTAGCTTAATCTTAAACCTTTCAGCATCATCAGAAACATGGCTGGCATCGTTTTTAAGATGGGTTACATCCTGTTTAGGATTAACTACATCTGTTTTTGATTTTACATGGCTTAAATCGTCTTCTGCATGCTCTGAAGCTTTTTCTTTTTTTAGAAGATTATCAAATAATTCTTTTGCCTCTGCCCGGTCATTTGTAACAGTACTTTTCTTAGGGTCGCCATTCTTCAATCTGTCAAAAATAAGTTTTTCTTGTTCTTCATTTAAGCCAGCAGCATTATTTATTTCATCTACGTCAGATTTAGAAAATCTTTTTTCAAGAGCAGTATTACCTCGAGAAATATTTCTATTAAGCTTTTGATATTTTCTAGCAGTTTCATTAACGGCATCGACTCCTAATGTGTCTGCTAGAGTGCCTTGTATGTTAGCAATTGTATTACCAATAGGAGTTTCACTGTTTAATAGTTTGTTATAGACATTTGAAATAGCATTGACTGGTTTAGTTTTAACAATAGCTTTCGCAATATTACCACCTAAGTGAAGTCCACCAGCAAGAGCAGGCATTGCTATAGCGCCAATTGCCATATCCTGCCCTAACGTATTTTCATTATCAAACCCGGCTAGTTTATGAGCTCCGTGGTCAAATGCTCCCCACATAGCACCTTCCGAGGCTAGGTTAGGTAATTGCTTAACAGGTTTAGGCAATCTGTTTAAAATTTTACCGCCTGCCTCAAAAAGAGGTTTTGCAATCTTACCAACGACAGGAGCTTTTGCTAATTGGGAAGCTACCCAAGTCCCGCCTTTTCCAAATGCAAATGGTAAAGTTTCTATTGCAAGAATTGCGTCCATTTTTTGTTTTTGTACATTCGGGTCAAAATCAGAACGATTAAGCCATTCATCGACGTTAGTAGCTTTTGCTTTCAAAGCATTTTTAAATTTATCTAGGCCGCCTATTTGATTATCGCCTTCACCTTCAAAGTGTACCTTGCCATCTGCGCCAAGATAAGAGTTATGACTTGTGCCACCTTGAACAACCCCGTTATTTGCATAAACAGGTTGCGGAGGTTCTATATTAACAGGAGGCTGTGCAACCGGAGGAATAGGTTTTGGTTGAGAAGTTACTCTCGGTAGTGATACAACATTTGGTTGCACAGCTCCGTTTATGTTTGCATCAGAAAAGCCGCCAAATTCAGCAAACGGGTCTGAATTTGGTTTAGAAGTATTGTTTCTCTGCGGCTGTTCATTATATAACTCTGAATCAGCTATACCGCCGAACTCTTCAAAAGGATTTGACATTATAATCTGCTAACTCCCTTGCCATACTTTTTTCTGGCCTCTTTGAACTGTAACGGAGTAAGATAACCGCTTTGCCCGTTAATTGAGCAGCGGATAAGCTCTCCGTCTTTAACCTTCTTAGCAATCTCTTTTTGTTTGTTTTCCATTTGTTTTTGATTGTATTTTTCAACCCCGAAGTTATATTTCTTTTCTTCAATGCCTTCTGTATTTCTATTATGATTTTGAGTTTCAGAAGCTTTAAGGGCATTAGTATTAGCATTCTGTTCTTGAATATCTTCTGTTACAAGATTATGCCTGCTTGTTTCGTTAACCTTCTTTGTATCATTACTTTCTTGAGCTCCGTGAACTCCTACGGCATAATTTTCATTTTCGAAGTTGTTATTTAACAAACTCATAGCATTTGTATACTCTTCTGGAGTTATCATGCCATATTTTAGCAGGTCTGAAAATTCTTTAGCCTTTTTAGCATAAGCTTGGTAATCCACCCTCTTTGCATTGTTGGAAGTCATAGTATCTCTGTATTTAGCGAGTGCATCAGCAGCATAATCATCTTTCGTGTAGCGGGATAACGCGCTTGGAGCTTTTCCTGGATTGAGCTTTTTGTCATAGTAATTAGAGGTAGCTTTTGCAGTACCGTATGAATATGCATTATTTAAAGAGTCTGCCCAATCTCCGCCTGTTGCTTTGGTTGCAAGAGCAGCAATACCTGCTTGCGTCCAAGGATTTGACATTACTCTTGCTCCCGTACCAGCGAGTTCCCCAACTCTATTCATAAGAGTCTTTTTAAGTTCATTAGCACCGCCGGTAATTGTTCCGTTTTCTGTTTGTGACGGAATTACTTCATTATTAGCTAGACCTCTATATAAATCACCTTCCAGGAAACCATGTTGTGAATTGTCCTGATAACCTTTGCTAAAATCCCTAATACCATTGCTAACAGAATTGCCAAGTGATTTAAATAAACTCATGATTGATTGTTTTTGTGCTTCATTATTATCTAATTCTTGGCTTGCGCTACCATCAAAAGGTAAAGCAGGAGCGGCTGCACCGGTTGCCCCATTATAATATTTGTCTTGTTGTTTATGAAGTTGTTCTGCATAAGAATTAGCCTCATCAACTGAATTAAATTTCCCAAGATATTTTCCGGTCTGATAATAATTATCAATGGCCTCATCATTCGACATAATTCTTCCACTATCCGAAACAGTAGGGATAAGTATTTCATTTTGCCCGTCATTAAAAGACATACTCCTAACAGTTGATGTTGTTCCGTCTGAATTTTTAACTAGTGGTCTATCATATAAATTAATATTACCCTTCCCAAACTGGTCTATATCTGCCTGAGAATTTTTACCAGTATTATACTGAGCTAAAATATCCTGTGTTATTTGTTCATTAGATGGTGCTTGTTGCATTTGTGACTGCATATTAGCAAGATTTTCCTGCCTTTGCTGTTCAAGCCCTTGTTTTGTAGCGTCAATTTCGTTTTCTGCAAGCTGTTGAGATTTGAATGCTTCTTCTTGAGATTTCAACATTGCTTTCTGGTCAGCTTTTTCCTTAGCGCCTTTTAACATTTGAGCAATTTGTATTGCGCCAGCGGCTACCCATCCTACTCCAGGTATAAACGATAAACCTGTTTTAGCCAAATCTAAAGCACCATCTACATTATTACCGTTAGCAAAATTATTAACCGCACTGACTCCCCCGGTTATTGCATTTACCGCCGGTACAGCTTTACCAACAGCTTGTCCAACACCTTGCATTGCTCCGCCGACTTTAGAAAATGCCCCTGCTGCTTTTGAAGCTCCGTTTATTTGCGCATTTGCGGCGTTACTTATCGCACTTCCGCCCAAACCTTTAGCAGCAATATTAGAATTTATAGCATTACCTACAGCGCTATTTGCAGTATCAGCACCAGAGCTTATAGCACTATTCGTTTGATAGGGCTTAATACCCTTTATGCCGTCATAAAAATTTATTCCGGAAATAATATTATCAGAAATAGGACTATCAATACGTTCATTCTTTGCTGAATAATATTTATCCATTAGTTTAGTATTTCTTAATCGTTGAAATATTTCATCTTTTCTTTGTTGTAATGTCATTTTAACTACCTATGTTGAGGAATTTGAAGTTGTTGTACTATTTTTGCCGACAGCAGCTTGCAGCGCTGTTGAAATATCATTATTTGCGCCGGTGTAACCTGTTGTATACAAGTTCATAAGATTGTTAATCATATTCCACGTATCATTTTGCGAGCTTGCCAACAACTGATTTGCATAATCAGCAGACTGATTAGAAAGATTGTTGTACATATTTGTTGCTTGTGAACTTCTAACCATATTGTTACTTGCTAACGGGTTGATAATATTATTCTGCAAATTAGATTGTTGGGTTTTATTAAACGAAGCAAGCTTAGCCTGATTTGTAGTACTGTTTAAACTAGGATTTAAATAATCATTTAACAAACCAGAGATATTCTGATTAACAAAATTGTATGCCGTTTCTCCGGCAGAACCTTTTACAAAATTGTTTGTAGTGTTGCCATTCTTATCAGTAGTTGTATGATAGTATGGATTACTTGTATTTGTATCAATAAAAGTAGGTGTACTACTTGAAGTACTAGAAGTATTGGACTTGCTTTTACCCATTACTTTTTCTCCTGTATATGTAAATATCTTTTTCTAGTTTTTCAAAGCCTGATTTTAATAAGCAGATAATAGCTGTCTTTTGTTTACACTCGGCATAAATATTGCAACTATACCAGGTCAGGCTTTTTTTGAAGCATTCCAGGTTTATTAAATGATGTTTCCTTCCGGCAAACGCAGTAACATATAACCTGCCGTCTTGTTTATAGAAGTATATGCAGCCTATCAACTCACCTTTATTCCAATCTATAAAAGAGAAGAAATGTGTCGTCTTAAGAACTGTGTCATACTCATCGACATCAAGTTTGTCGTGATACTTCTCAAACATCTCTTTGCATTCTGTATAGTTAAATAAAGGATGCTCCGGAGTTCTAACAACAATCATATTTGCTTAACCTTAACCTTGCTCATTTCGAGAGTTTTGATATAAAAACCTTGTCCTGCATCTTGCGTATAGATTGTAATTTCTAATGCTTTAAAGGTCGCAGAAGGCATCTTTAATATCTGCATTAATGCGTTAGGTATATAAATATATTCACTATCCCAGGTTTGGTCAGTATCGTAATAAAGCACATTCTTAATAGTCTTTGTTTTAATGTGTTTTATTTTAGGCTGCTTAAGCAAATCATAGTTTTTGACATATTTAACATAAAAATCATTAATATAACTGCCGTCAACAGTTATTCTCGGCGGAAACTTTGTAATCTTAAGTGTATTATCAGAACCTAAATTAAACAATGTGCATTTAAAATAACACTCTATGAATTCGCCGTCAAAATCATCCCCTGTATATTCTTGATAGAGTTTATTGCCTGCAGAATAAAGAGTACTATCAAATATCCCTATTGTATTGATGTGCTGGCATTTTCTCTTAACCCACTCACCTCTTATGTAATCAAAAATCATCACATAGGAATATTTTTTATCGTCAGATATAGGGATTAAGAACCAGACTTCATTTCTGTCTGACGTAACAACGGATAAAGCTCTAATAGAGTCGATATCTGCCGGTTGTATCTTCATCAGCTCATCTTGAATATCTAAGGCAATATTTTCTCCAAGAGTCTTATCCCCATTGACTATTTGCTGGAACGAAAACACACCTTTTTTAGTATCATCATAGAAATATAAATCAGTACCGTGAAACACCAAAGAGTTATACGAAGCACAACCACCTGGCGACTCCTCCTCCTGTTTAAATAATGTAGTTTCATCTAGTTTAATTAACACTGAACTGTCTTTGTGAAATACTGCCAGACTGCCTAAATATGGATAGATAGCTGTAATATTTTTAACAAATTCAATATAACCAGAACTTGTTTTAATTTCAGTATCAACATAGTTGAATATTCGACAATCCCCTTTTTGCGAATACCAAAGAATTTTGTCATTAAATATCCACAATCTGCCATCAAAAACTACTAATCCAAGACCTTTAACAGTTCTATCTTCCACATCAACAAGCTTAATATTTTCTGGTGACTCAATAATAAGCGCTTCACTAGTTTCAGTATTACTGTAAATGTATTTTACTTCTTCCCCGTTAGAGAAGATAAACATATCCAGCCACCCCTGTGCAAAGTCTACACCCGAAGCCTTTCCAGTGACTGTTAAGCCGTTTAAAATTTCTTTTAAGCTATTTGCCTTAATGTTGAATGAATAGAGCTTTCCTTGCGTTTCTGACTCAGTATATAGAAACAAATATTTATTACCCAATTGAGTTGACTCAAAAAAGCCAATAATCTTTTCATCAGCAGGTAATATTTTGCAAACAGATGTATTTCCTGATGTAGTTCTAATCCCAACACCTGAATTCAACTCTGTGAAAAACAGTTCTACGTTCTGGCAATCAGAACAAGTAATTTTATCAGAAGAGAAAACAGAGTCTTTTCTTCTGATGCCACCAAAATTACAGTTAATAATGCTTGTTATATTGCTCATTTATTTCCTATAAGGTTTAATATAGTTATTGAATGCATAATCATTGAGCTCATTTTCATTGAGTTTAGGATACTTAAAATGAATTTTGTAACCTTCAATGTTGTTTTTGATATCAAATATTGTATCTTTTATACCTTCGTGTTGTAGTAAATCTTTAGCTTCCTTAGCAATTCCATATATCGTAGTTCTAGGTAAACCAATATCATTTATTGCCTGTGCAGTACCTGTTATATGACGGAATTTATTCATTTCGTTTGGAGTCATATTCACAGTATCTGCTCTATTATATTCTTCTATACCCGGTAATAAAGAAGTATAGTAATAATTAAAAGGTTTGCTAAAAGTTTCTAAAACCTTATTGAATATTTCATCTTTTAAATTGTTATTTTCATACATTTATGATATTAAACCTATGTAGAACAAATTTTGGAGTGTATCATGCATGCTGTGGTATATTAAAATGTCAGTAAAACTAGTGTTCATTGTTATTATTGGCTGGACTTTGTTTTTTATGTTTAGAGATTTCTTTATTGTATTTACTGACTTATACCTTAGAACATATTTCCATAGAGCTATTCCAGCTAAAGTATTTTTCACGAAGAATTACATCGAAAGACATCCGGAAATAGAAGGAACTTGTATTGATTATAAAGATGTTATCAAAATTTTTATGGAAGATTGATTTGTATAATATTTACCAAATAATTCTTCTGTTTCTAACTTTATCCCTGCAATACTTGAATAATACAGCAAGAGAGTCTTCATATTGTTTCATATAGCCGGAATGGTTTTCATCAGACTCATCCGCAATTGCGTAAATCATTGCCAGCGAGATTAGGCAATTGCAAAAAGGTTTTTCATACTTTTCAGGAATGTTTACTTTATCGTCTTCTTCTGTTAGTTCATAAATTTGTTCGTCGTCTGCAGTTAATGCACAAGGCATAAGCAAATAATCAACTGTGATTAAATAAGTATCGTCAGGGACCGGATAAAGATATAAGTTTTCACCTTTGATATAAAAAGCCTCCGGCTCACCTTCTTTAGTATCCAATTCATCTTCATCATCAACATAGGTTAAGCTTTTGCCATTGTACTTAATTCCAAATTTTTCCTTACCATTAACAACCTTCTTAGTGATAATACCATTAGGCAAAGAGTAAGAGGTCTTATTCTGTTTTGTTCTTATTAATTGAGTATAGTAACGGAAAGACCATGGCTGATAGTTCCAAAGGAAAGATAAAGCTTTGTTGATTGATATCTTTAAAGCGCTTTCAAGGTCGTCTATAGACTCAGCATCACTATCATACATAGACCAGGGCTGACCTGCACAAGTGTTGTATAAATCAATGAATGTAAGAGTCATTATTCACCTCTTAACTCTCTAATTCTACGGATTAACTCTGCCTTTTTCTTATTATGAGGGTCTGTTATTCCTAATTTACCTGCAAGAGTTTCGAGAACATCTTTTTCTAATTTTTCTAAATCACTTGCATCGAATTTTCTAAAGATTGGATTAACACGTTTTTTGTTTTTGTTAGCTTTTTTAGCTTCCTTTTCTGCAATTGCTTTATCATCCCTAGCAATCTTTTCTGCTTTAGCTTCAAGAACTTGTTTAACTTCTTCTTGTGAGATTGTGATAGTAGGTTCAGGTTCATTTAAACCTGCATCCAGAACTTCATAATTACCTCTGTCAGAAGCTTTTATTCTAATGGCCTCATCGTCTGGAAGCGTAAAAATATTGCCTGTTGGTTTGAATAACAGTTTTATCATATATAAACTCCTTTCGAGATATATTGAAATATTCAAAATGCATGTGATAATATAAATAAAGGGTGTCTTATGAATATTGATGTTGTTTTACATAAAGAAGAAAATGGTTACTGGGCAGAAGTGCCTGCCTTAAAAGGGTGTTTTACGCAAGGTGACACTGTAGAAGAAGTTACAGAAAACATAAAAGAAGCTATCAAGGCTTGGTTTTCTGTTGAAACACCTAGTGATGGGGAAGTAATTTCAGTTATATTATGAAAAATATTTCCGGTAAAAAACTTTGTAAAATATTGGAAGAAAACGGTTGGAGTTTAGTAAGAATATCTGGTTCTCACCATATATTTATTAAAGATGGGGAAGACGCTAGAATAGTAGTGCCTGTGCATGGAAATAAAGAAATTAAAACGGGCTTATTAAAAGCCATCTTAAAAACAGCTGGTTTGTTATCTTTATTTTTTGTGTTAACTAACCTTCCATAACAAGTTTTGCGTGTTTATAAATAAGTTCTATTTGCTTATTGTTGGCTTCATTTAGTAGTTCACAAAGAGCTTCTTTATAATCATCTTTTGGAGCAGGTGTATCATATAAGTAGAAGATATCGGCAACATCTAGATTAAATGCTTTGGCATAATTCTCAATTAGCCTGGGTTTAGGGAAGTTGATACCACATTCAATACTGCTTTGAGTTTTTGTCGCAATTCCTACTATCTCCGCCAGCTCAGCTTGTTTTAAACCGGCATTTATACGCAACTCTCTAATTCGTTTCCCAAATCTTTTTCTTAATTCCATAATCTTACCTTATCAATATTATGTCTTATGAAATTAGTATCGAACACATTTGCATGTTATATATTGCAAAAAGTACTATTGTAATGTAAAATACATGGGCTAGGTGGTTAATTGTTAAAAAATTAAAGAGCATGTAACATGGTTGAATTAAAAGGAAGGTGAAATGAAAAAGATTATAATTATTATATCTATTACATTGACATGCAATTTTGCATTTGCTTGTGATGGTTTTGATTACGAAACTGGTAATTATATAGAAATTGAAAGTGGTCAATTGGTAAGGCCGGGAAGGGATATTGAAATATACGATTATGGACACGCTGGCTATAGAACGGTAGAAGTTCAGAGTGTTTCCGATGATGAGGTGGAAGTATATGATTATAGCACAGGTGAATACCGTGCTTTTGATATGGATTAATTATGACAGTAAAGGATTTTTAAATGAGAAAAAAACTATTCTTTATTACGATAGGCTTAACAACATTAATGGCATGTGGAATTTGTTGCTATGCCTTGAATGATTATAAAGTAGCCTATAACCAGAAATCGCATATATATCATAATGTAGGTTGCGAATGGGCTAGAAAGTGCACTCAAAATTGTATTTTCATTATGAAATCACAAGCTATAAATCGCGGCGGTCAATCCTGTAAAGTATGTGGGGGCTGATATGGTAGGGTTGAGTACATTACAGTACGAAGAAACATCTTTTAAAGAAAAGCAGAACAAAACATTTGAATATAGTAAAAATCCATTTACCCCAACCGGTAGAATGAACAGAACTTTTTATTTTATCTATTCATTTATTATGAAAAGTATTGACAAAATTGCTGATATTTTTATACCGCCTGATTTTTATGACAACATCATATTTTGCTTTTTAGGTTTATATCTTTGCATTTGTTCTATATTTATTGTCAAAAAAAGATTTCTAGATATTACACTTAACAATAATCGCTCTTGGGTTTATGCAATATTGTTATGTACATCTGCGTTTATTTTATATTACATAAACCCATATTGTGCTCTGATAGTTGCTCCGTTTTTTATTATACTTCTTGTTTCACCAGCAAAGGATATACACGAAACTTACTTAGGAATACCAGAAGTAAATAAAAAAAAAGACATGGTGATAAAAGAGGAAACCGAGATAAAGCAGAAACGAAAAAGTCCGAATATTATAAAACTTCGTAGAAAAGTTAATAAGTTTAAACAAAATTTTATAAGTAACCGAAAAAATATACTAATAACATTGCTATGTATTTTAACAGTATTTCTATTGTTTCGGTTAACTTGTTTTGAACAAAGAATACAAGGACAAAAAGTTATCACAATTAATAAAATCACTGGCAATGCTACGTACAGATTAATTGAACGGTATTAAATTCAGGAAGCTGTTTGAATACTCAAGAACAATAAGGATGTTGTTTGCGGAGTCTAATATGAAATTATTGATATATCTCGGCGATTTAGTATATGAATTTAAGGAAAAATTTCCTATGATTTACTATGCCATTATAATGCCATTATTGATTATATTTTTTATAGATTATGACATGTCCTTCGGTCATAATCTAATATACGCTTTTTGTTTACTTTTATTTTGTTTATTTGAAATATTAGTATTTGCTAAAATAGCAAGTATCTATGAGATAAAAATTACAATCAGAGATGATAAATATAGTTTAGTGTTGCATGCTTGCGTTTATTTAGCAGTATTTATAAGTTTATCGGTTTTTAGTGCAAAATACGCCATGCTATTTTCTAATCATATTTGCAAGATTGTAAATTGTATAAATCATATAGAAAAACCTATAAGAGATTATGATATGCAAGATATGGGTGGCATTGACGGTGTACCTGGAAGGTATGAATAAATAATAGTGAGGGGGGAATAATCCCCCTCTTATTATTCAACCGGTCTAAGGCCAGCCCTTTTAGCAACAGCGTAAATAGTGCCCGCAAATGTTGAAGCAAATGCAAGGTCAACAGAACCATCTCTGTTTTCAAATCTTGAAATATCTTCAAGAATGATTGCGTTTACTTTATCTTTTGTAGGTGTGATAGTCAAATCTCCTAGCATAGCGTTAGGATAATTGTCGCCTGCCTTAATTGTTACAGCGCCTGCTGTCGTACATTCAATAACGATAACTAAAGAGTTATTTTTATTGGCAAGTGCTTTTTCAATCTTAATCCCATTAGCAGGAGTAACTGTTTGTTTTGCAAAAGCAACAACTTCAACAGATTGTGTAGCTTCTTGAACAGGAAGCTGAACTTTTATAACATCTTGTGCCATTATTATTCTCCTATAAATTTCTAAAAATGGGGATTAATTATGTGCCAATCCCCTAATGCTTATATAACCCATTAAGAAGCTTTTAAAGTCAAAGGTGCTTTAATCTTAACAGTGCCGAAGTAATCTGCCCTAGGCGCACCAACACCATACAAACCATATCCCTTATATCTAGTGTTAAAGTTCTTTTCAGGTATGTAGTGCTGCATATTTAAGTCAGAAGATACGCCGCCTGCCAAAGTTTTACCTTTAATACCGAACAGCGGATACATTGAACCATCTTCATTTTGAGCAATGTTATTAGATACATGAATATCCCAGCCGCAAAGCTGTCCAATGAAGCCTTTAGCCATCTTCTTATGACCAGACTCAACATATTTCAAATCTTCTAGCTTGCCAAGATAGAATTGATACTCTGGCGGAACGATAACAACCATTTGCCCGTCAACCCAGGAAGTATGACCTTTTCCATCACCTCTCTGAAATTTAGCTTGCATATAAGCCAGGATGTCCTTTGCAGTGTTAGCATCTAATGCAATTGCATCACCATCATCATCTAAGTAATGACCTGCTCTTGTGTATAAACTTGCATAAGCCTGGTCAATAGCAGAAGCGAATTGTTTAATACCATCTTCCGAATATCTTTTAGCCAAATCCACTTTTTGCTTCATATCAGGTGCATTTTCAATTTGCTGTTCATCAAGCTTTTTAACTTCAAAGTGGAATGCTTTACCTCTGTCGATACGAACTTTGGTGCTAGAAGAAGTTACGACTTCTGCATCAGGAAGGTCACCGCCTGTATAATCAAATAATCTCTGTAATACAGGCATTTCAATATCAACTTCATCACCTTTTTTAACACCGTTTTTGAATTCAGTATGTGCCAGCTGACCTATGATTAAATCATCATAGATATACTTGTTAAATGACTTATTAAAAGTACCAATTATTAATTGTTCTATTGCCATTTTCTACTCTCCTATATATATTTGTCTAACAGTTTATCTAGTTGGACGTTGCTCAATTTGTTTAAATCGACTCTATCCATTTGCTGCCTAGATGCAGGAGCAGAGTTTAAACCTGAAATAGAAGCTAATTTATCAGTTGCCAGTTTGTTTGCTTCATTAGAAGCTGAGTTCTTCTTAAACTCTTCCTCAAACGCACTTTTCAGCTCTACAATTGTATTCATCAATACCTGAGCATCTTCAAAAGTGAAGTTGTCACCAAATCTGTGCAAAGTATTAACGAACATATTTTTAAACGGCTCATAGTTGAATAACTCATTGTGAGCATCAACAGACTTAGAGATAACATCTTCGATGTTTGTGAGCCTTGTTGTTTCGGCCATAGTCTGCCTGTCTTGCTCAAACTTGGTTCTCATTCTATCAGCTTGTACTGCAATACGTTTGTTTACATCCGGTGCGAATTCTACTTCAATTTCCCGCATTAACTTTTCTGATGGATTGTTAGCATATCTGTACAAAAGATTTTGTACATTTTCTCTAGCCTCATCATCTAAGTATTGCAAGTACTTCAAATATTCATTTGCTTCGTATTGTGCAACCTCGTATGTTTGCTGCATATCCAAAGCTGAATTAAAACCTGCTTGTTTAGCATTGTCTTCTTTCTGTTTATCCAATGCCTCCAGACGTTCTTTGTACTTCAAAAGCTCTGCTCGTTCTTTTTCCCAAGAACTTTTCTGGTTAATGAGAGGTTCTAATCCGGTATACGACTTAATGAGGTTTTTGATATTAATTGAACCATCTTCGTTTTTGAATTTTTCAGGGCATTCAATGATGTTATCCTGTTCATTTTTCCCGGGTTCAGTCACTACCTCTTCTTGCTCAGCCTCTGTCGGCTCCGAGGCAGGCTCATCTAGTGCTTTTTCAATCTGTTCATCTAGACCTAATCCATCACTAGCAGAGTTATCTGCATTATCCGTAACTGTCGTATTTTCTAATTCTGTATCCATAATTACTCCTTATTAGCTTGCTTACATAGAGCAAGGTACTCTCTTTCCCATCTATCGCGCTCGTTTATGAGCAATAACATACCCCTGAGCATTTCAGCACTTAATTGTGAGTTGGCCTTCTCAACGATAAAATCTAATTCAAGCGCTCTAAGCTTAGTACAATCTTCACCGGTAACTAAATCATATTTAGCTCTTAAAATATCTTCTTTAGACATTCATCAAGCTCCTTCCTTGAGCGCATTTATAGGCTGTTCAACCGGTTCATTATCCGGCAATTTATGACCTTGTTTAGCCATCTCAACTCTTTTTTGCATCTCTTGTATAACAGGGGCTAGGGTTGGATTGTTTAAAAGAGCCTGTTGAACTTCCGGAGAAAGGATTTGTTGTATGTTTAAGAACCTTTCAGGGTTTTCAACACCTTTCTGTTCCATAAACCAGGTAAAGAACTCTTCAATATTAATTTGCAGTCCTGTTTTAATAAACATTTGTACAGCTTGTGCCACCATATCAACATAATTAAATCTTTCATTTGTGGCACTTCTATCTGCATAAGTATATCTATAATCAGCCTGTCTAACTTCATCATTGATAGTTACATTTTCAGGCTTATTTTCATTATTTACAAATACTGTTTCATCGCCAAAAGTAAAATTAGCTTTTAATTTAGCAATCTTTTTAACGTCTGATAAGATAAGGTTTTGATTTATTACATCTAAAAGCATTTTTAGACGGGTTAATTGACCTTCTACTTTCGTAGAAATTTCCGTGGCTGTTGTTCTGTCATTTTCCGAACCACCTGCCATATTAGGAAATACGCCAGATATTTCAGACATTAAATCGTCAATGTATTCCAAGTCTTGACTAAATACATTAACAGCAAAATCTAATGGTGTTACTTTTGACTCCGTATATAATTGAGGGTCATATTCAATAATTTTACCCGGATATAAGTCAATATCATCAGCATCATCCCCAAAAAAACCTTTAGGCGCCAAAACAGGAGGATTTTCTGTTAGTGATTGAAGGTTCATTGTTCTTCGAAGAATATCTTCTTGAGTTTCTGCAATATCTAGAATTGAATAAAGAGGTGAAATTCCTCTTTTTGTATCAGGGTCTTGAAAGTATGTTCCATATGAAAATGGATTAATAATGAATGGATTTTTCTCAAATCTTACAAGATATTTCCCTGCGACTACTACAGCATACCAATTCTTCAATACAGTGCCGTCGGTAAGCATTAAATCGCCCCAATGTTCTAACATTTCGACAGTAGTACCATTTCTGGTTTCTTGTTTTAGTGAAGTTGGATTTTGAGTTGATAATTTGCCGTCATCAGACCCTGTTTTAATCATTTCTCTAAGGTCATTAGCAACCTCTTTAGGCACTTCAAAGTATCTATTGTTGATAATGTCTTCCGGAGTTCTCCAAGTCCTGTTAATTTTGGGGCAGGTTTCCCAATTCATATCTAATTGAGTAGTATCAAATACAAAGTTAGCAGGGTCAACGCAATAGATGTAAGGATTATCATATGTCACCCTTTCGTCAATATAAAATTTATCTCCTTTTGCAACCGCAGAGGCTATTTGAAGGAGCTTAGAAGGTTCTTTAATGCCATTAAAAAAGCTAATAGGTCTTCTATACTCCTCAGATAGTTTTCTCCATGTACAGAAGCTTATAAGCTCCCCATAAATCAATGACTTATCAATAATTTTGTCACAAGTTTTGCCATACTCCATCTTTTCACAGATATCAACAAGCATTGTTTTTTGTTTGTTTGAGTTATTATCACTTTCGAGGTTTTCACCTGAAACATCAAACATAGAATTCATATTCGCATAGATATTTTTCCAGATAAAAGCCTTCAAAATTTGATGAAACATAAAAGCCTTACCCATCTTGAGTGTGCATTTCCAGGACTTAGTAGAACTGGCATCTGGTTTTATCACTTTTTTAAAATAGATTTCATTAATAAGTCTTTGAGCCTTCTCTAATTGAGATGCTCTAGCGTTATCATAAGTCTTAAACTCCTCTGAAATTTTCTTAGCAAGAGTGAGTTTATCTTCATCTGAAAGCTTTTTAACTTTTTGTGTTTTTTCTACAATGTATTCCACTAAATCTTGTCCTTATCAAAACCTTCAATAATCATTACTTCCGGTTCTTTTTCACACAAATTACCTTTGTCATCATAACCATAGGCAACTCTTAGACCTTTTTGAATTTTCGTAAGGCCAGACATAAGCATATCAACGTTATAAGCGGTAGCTCTTGCCTGCCCCTTAGCGACATTACCCGCCATAAGCTCTTGACTATACTGCCCGAGAATGAATTGGATAATATCTGCCCCTTTGTTGTATAAATCTATGCAGAGTGAATTAACATAAAGTTTATCTTTTTCAGCTATTTTAGTAGCATCATCAATTGCCCGCTCTTGAATAGCTCTCCTTTTAGCAGTGACGCCTTCGGCAGACATCTTTTTAACAATTGTATTCTTTGTAACATCAACATCAGGCAGAGCATCTAGAATATAATCTAAATCCTCGTTTCTTAACCACATCATACGGATTTTATCCCAATCCCTGGCAAGTGGTTTATGCTTTTTATTAGTATCAGCTTTTTTAACCATAAATAAAAAAATGGCAGAGATTGTAAGTACTACAGTCGAGAGAAAGGTGAAACATCCTATTTGTGATTAAAAACGAGCTAGTGCTACTCTGCCTGTGAAAATCTTTTAATTTCTTCCTTGTTGCCGTAGAAATCGCAAGCTATTTGCTTATAAGCGATTTCACCGGTCTTTTTATCAATAATTTGTTTATTTTCGCCATATACCCATCCGTAAGGTGTACCTTTATTGATTATTAAATCAGTGCTTTTGTACTCAATCTCTGATTTGTATAACTCTCTAAATTTATCAGCTTCCATCTTTTTAGAGTATTTAACGAATTTCATATCATCAGACTTCCTGTATTCGACTAGACAGGCAATATCCTTTTTACAATGAGGACAAACACCAAATTCTACTTTCCTGTTGTAAAAATCTTTATTAGGAAATAAAAACCAAATAACATAAGGTTTGAACAGAGAATTACAATGTACTAACAAAGACAGTTTCCCCTCATTATTTTCGTCAGCGTCTTTCGTAAAAACTACTCGAATGTCCGAATACAACCTCATTTTTTATGATTTTTGAAAAAACGTCAAATTGTTTTTAAGAACAGTTAAGATTTGAGCAATAAGCTTTAAATAGGATGTAAAATCTGCTATAATATAGTAGTAATAACCGTTTAGGTTATGTGCGATTTACATAATATTTTACAGAATGCCTTCTTTCGAGAGAAGGTATTTTTTTGTGCGTTAGAAAATACCGGTGGTGTTAGGGGGGATGTTCTCCTTTGTGGGTCGCTCGCTTTACCCCCTCTCCCCCTTGCTTTATCCTTGCCACCTTTGTCGCTCGCTCCTCGTGCGTTCTCTTGGCGCTTCTTTACTACTCACTTCGCTTGCCTGTCTTTAGTTGGTTTTGTTATACCACTAATTGTTTTGTAGGATAAGGCAGGCAGACTACGCTTCGTTAGAGCCTGTAGAATGCCCATTAAGCCATGTTAAATCAAAGTTAGGTACAAACTATCATGGAGCAGTGTGACCACGGCTAAATGGGCTTGTGCGTTGTGTGAGGAAAAGGTATGTTTGGAACTCCTATCCACTCTCCATTCCCCAATTCCATCTCTAACTCAATCCCCATGCACATTCCAACACAATTAACCCAAATAAGAACAAATAGAACATGAACTAGAAATATAAATATAAAACTAATCAATATATATCTAAACGATACATATAAGCATAGCCAAGGCTTCATCTAGGGGTGAAAGCCTTGGCTTATTTGTTATCTGGCGTATTTTATCAGCTACTTAGCCTATCAACACGAAGCAAGCAGGGGTTTTCAAATGATATTACATAATCGTGCATAGCACAGAAAGAGGTCAATTATGGCAAACACAGAAGAAAAACAAGAATTCAATTATTTTGATTTCTTCAAGTTTCAAGTACTAAAAACTTACTATGAGAACTTACTAGCAGGTAAGAAAACAGATGAATTAGAGGTAAAAATGAAATTCTTTGACAACCAAAAGAGTACATATTTCTATAAAGTAGGAGCTATGAAATTCGTAGAATGGAAAACTGAAATAGATGAATATGGCAGAGTGCAAACAATAGTCAAAATAAAAGACTTGAATATAGAAGCTAAAGCGAAATCAAAAGCCGGAAAAGAATACAATGTATTTAATAGCTTTGATATAGCAAAAGCAATCAAATCAGTAACAAAAGCTCTAGTGTAATACTAGGGCTTTTTGAGTAATAGACATAAATTGGAAAGGATTAAGAAATGACAAATAACATATTTAACGTGATTAGAAATCAAATTGTATATAATGAAACACAAAAGCTAAGAGGTAATGAAGCTAAAGACTCATTTAAGCTCAAAGGATATTACCCTGAAAAGATAATAACTTGGATTACGATGAAAGCCAAAGCGTTTAAGATAGCCAAAGTAACTACCGATTATAATAATGGTATTCGTGAATATACAATCCAATACAAAGACTTGAATACTGCTTCTGAATTCATAGCACCTGCCTATGAAAAGGAAGAATACAAAATAGCTAAGTACAATAAGAAACATGAATTTGACCATCTAAGCGTGGTTGAAAAAGCTTTAGCAACAAATGATAAATACAGAGCTGAATTAGAATGCCCTAACTTTGATTACAAAAGATTTGGTTTAGATAATGAATATCTTGAAAAGGCTGATAGTTGTACTTTTGAAATGTTCATTCAAAAGCTGGGATTTGATAATTACAATGACTTTGCTAAATATATTGAAACTCAAACAAAAGATGTATCAGAACTTATTGAAGAAAAATATCAAGAGTTTTTAAAAACAGAAGTAGAAACTCAAGAATATGCAGATGGATATTCTAAACTAGGTTATGCCTATTAAATAATAGTTTAGCAGGTGCTTTCTATAAGCATCTGCTTTTCTTTTTTTAGGAGCTTTTGGCTTTTATTCTAGAGCTTTTGATATGTTTCTGCTGCGCGTGTGGGGCTGCGCAGCAGAAACATAAAACTTAAGTTTTGTTTCTAATTTAAGCTCTTGTCTCTTGTCTAGTTTAGACCCGAGCTGGGAAGTATCGTAATTATATCACATTTTGAAAGATTAAATCAAGAAATGTAAAGAACAGTAAAGGAGATAACAAATGACTGATAACAAAGAAAAAGAATTTCTGATAAAACAATTCAGAATTAATTTAGAAACTGTGGATAGAAATAAAGACTATTTACTTGAATATACGACATTTAAAACAACAGAGCTAAGTCAAATACTTAACACAGTTGATAAAGAACTTAAAAGTAAAGAACAACTATATAATGAATTGTTCAAACTTGTCGAGTCAAGGATACTAGGCGACTTTTGTGGATATGACGAAGAAAAACAAGAATTTGATATTATCCTGGCTTTAAAAGAAATCTTAGAAACTAAAGAGCAGGAGTGCGAAAAATTAAAAGAGAAAGTTGAAAAACAGCAGGAATTTATAGACTCTACAAGACCTACAGGTATATGTGAAATATGTACTGCAAAATGTATAACTAAAAATACCCAATACAAAATAGCATTGGATAAGATTGAAGATTATACACGCGCTTTGTATATGATACTACCTCATCAGCAAATAGAAGATGCAGGAAATGATAGTGAAAAAATAATACAAATGATTATAACTATAATTAGAGAGGCGAAGAATGCAGACACCGGTATTTAGAAGCCAAATAGAACTTGAAAAGTATATGGATATATCAGTAACGAGCGGTGAAGGGTTATTCAATCATAATCCTTCACTTTTAGTATTACAGCAATATTATAAGTGGTTAATAAGCAGAAGTAACAATATGAAAAAACTAATATGCGAATTCAATAAAAGAACTTTGGTTTTAAAAGACAAAGAATATCAAATTGAACCTGAAATAGCAAAGTGGTTAATACATAACACAGATGTAAAAGTAGCTTATAAATTTGGAGAATAATATGAATACATTAGAAGATATCTTAAAGAAATACAGGTTCTTACCAAAAAGTAAAAATGCGTTTCTTAAAAGAATAAACGATTATTAATGATTTTATTCTTAATTACAGCAGTTTGGTTTATTGGGAAAATCGGAGATTATTATTCTCTGATTTTTCTTTATATAGGTGCAATCGTAGCATATCTGAAAAGGAAAGAAAAATGAGAAAACTAATAATTGCTCTGATAATCACAAACATAATTCTGATTATACAAATTGGAATAGATAGAAAACAAAAAAGCCAGTCAGAACTGAACAATAGGATAATAATTGAAGAATTAATACCAATCGAATAATTGGATATTACAGTTAGCTCAAGAAAAGAAAGGATGGTCAACTATGACAACAGCACAACAAACAAACAACAGAAAATTTGACGTATTCAAATACGCTTATGGTCAAATGTACAGAGGTTTCTTAGAGTCGGGTAAAGCTGACAAGTTTGTTATCACAAATCTACACGTAAGAGAATGGAAGGGCATTCTAAGCTACTTCAAGAAAAAAGAATACATAGTAGATTTCAAACTAGGCGAAACAGTTGACACAGCTTGCGATTTGATGGTGGAAGGATTGAATGAAGAAAACATCCCATATCCTAAATATGCAGAAGGTGTAAGAAACAATTTAGCAAAAGAACTTGCTGAAAAGCGCTGTAAGCAGAACGAGAGCTTCCAGTAAAAAGGAAGCTCTTTATTTTAGAAAGGAATAAAATGAAACAAAAGAAGAAATATAATTGGGGAAAACAAAACAACTTATTTGAAACAAAGAAACAAGAAACAAAATCAAGTGTAATTCCGGTAACATTAAAAGAATGCAAGAACATAATCTACAATATTTTTGCAAAACCTAAATATGATAAATTAAGCATTACCAAGAAGGCTTATATTAAGCTTATGTGCTATATCAACTTAATTGGTGATTACGAAATATCAGGATTTGGAAGAATTCAAGATGGTATAATCACAGACTTTAAGATACTAAAACAAGAAGTTAAAAGCGCCTATGTAGAATGCAATGAAGATGCTGTAATGGATTTTGTCAGAAGCATTCCAACAGAACAGCTAAGTGAATGGGAATTAGACTGGCATTCACACGTAGATATGCCGACCAGTCCATCCGGTACAGACTGGGATAATTATGAAAGTATGAGTGCCTTACGCGGACATAAACAATTCCCTGCAATGATTGTAAATAAACAACAGCAATTCACTTTAATAAATTATATTTCAGCAAATAAACATGACTCGATTGATTTATATATCACAGATGAAGATATTGAAAAAGCGGAAATAGATGCAATATACAAAGAAGCAGAAGCAGATATTAAAGCAAATTGTACTAGACCAATTTTTATAAAAGATACAAAAGCAAATGCAGTTACGTATCCAACGGATTATTACAGCGGTTATTACGGTTATGGCAATAATGCAGCAGATGACCTTGATGAATGTCATTGTAAAAGCTGCGGAATACCTCTTATTAATTCACACGAGTTGACTACTGGCTTTTGTGAAGATTGTGAAGGAGCATTAGGAATAGTTAAATAAGAAAGGAACGTGAAATGGTAGATTTCAACAGAGTAAACGATGCATTGGAAAACGGTGCTAATGAATCAGATGAAGTAAAAATTGAGTTGATTACATTATCCGGCATTCAAAATTACACAATTGAAGCCGGTATGACAATAAAAGAATTCAAAGAAACCTATGATTTGGATAATGTAAAAATCGTTAACGAAGATGGAGATGTAATAAGAAGCAATGACCTCTTTGAAGCAGATGGCAAATACTTCACATCAACACCAAAGAAAAACGGTTAGTTTATTAGTAATCAAAAAAGGGGGAGAGTTTATACTTTCCCTCATTTGCAAGAAAGGAAATACGATGGATGCCGCAAAAAGAACAAAACTTTTAAAAGTTGTTGAAGAAATAAATAATAATGCCGGTGATTTTAAGATTGTCCATGTTGATAAAACGAACTGGACAAATGTTATTACCAAAAGAAGGCAAACAATAGAAGACTTGCTATTTATGGGTTATGAGAATTCATCTACAAGAATTAAGTGTATAAATTCATTAGAATATGATGGAGAATTCTTTAGAATACACGAATTTCTTAGTCATGTTAACTTAAGCGGCGATATAGAAACAGATGAATTAGAACTTGATAACGGCAATGTATTATTAATTAATTACCAGGAATTTTGTAATCCTGTGACAGGATATCACATATGTAGAATAAATGGAGTTGACAAAATTATAAAAGGTCAAATGATGGGGCAGAACTCAGACTCGGCATTTCAAACCGTAAATAATGTTGTTAACGAGGGTTATGATTATGTTATCAGAGATAACAGCAACAGAAGCATCAAAAACAACGCCGCTATTATTGAACTATTAACACGAAGTAATGCAAATAACGGCGAAGAATATCTTTTAAATAAGCTAAAAGATATTAAAATTCCAAACAGAAATGAAATAGCAGTAAAATTGAAATTAAATAACAGCTACACAATTATAAAAAAAGAAGAGCTCGATAAGAATAAAGATAACATAAGCACTTATTATCCAATTATTACTCACGAAGAATGTGAAAATTTAATATCTAAAATACCTAAATCAGAATATGACTTTACAGTAATAGGCTTAGGTTCGGCAGGAACTGGTATTCTTGACCAAGCAGCAAGAAGCACATATTTCAAAAATTATCTTTTAATTGATTTTGACAAAATTGAGGAAAAAAATTTGCGTAATCAATGGTACACGCGAAATGAAGCAGGCGGTTATAAAGCAATAAGGTCAAAAGAAAGAATACAAAACATAAAGAGTGCAAGTGTTTATGCATATGTGGATAAATTCCAAAATGTAAATTTGAATACCCGTAAATCAAAATATGTTGTAAGCGGTTTTGATAATCTGGAATGCCGTCTGGAACTGCTAAACGAATGCCTTACATCATTTGAAACAAGATATTTAATTGATTTAAGATACTTAGACTATTCCTGCAGTATCTACTTTATAGATTTACAGGATGAAATTCAGGTTAAGTACTACAGAAATTTGTTATCAGCAGATATGGAGTCTTTTGAAGCCAAAACAAAATATATAACAACCAAAGAGGAATTAATGGAATATTGGGAATACAAAAATTATTTCTTCAAGGGATGCATGAACGCAAGAGATGAACTGTTTAAAGAATGTGAAAGCTGCAATGCCTGCTGCAACGAAACAAGCTGCCGCGACTATTTATGGGGATTATTTCAAAAAGCCCGGCCTAAGATTGAAATAAAAGAAGAAAGTTCCTGTGTCCGGGAGAATTTCATTGATATTTATAAGTATGCTTCAAGCTTTGTTTTCTCTGCAATCAGAGAAATCGAGAAAGGTAATGATAAGCCATTTACCCACATAGAAGCACAAACAGATGTAATACCTACTAGCGTAGTAATAAAGGTGTAGATATGGACAAAGAAAAAGAATATGACAAAGACTTGGAAGATAAAGAACAACAAGACTATATTGACCAAGTCGAATTTGAAATGGAACAATATGGATGCTTATAGGAGCTTAATATGGAAATGAAACAAGAAGAAAGTATTGAAGTAATAGGCAACAGTCTTATAGTTGCCGTAACACCTGATAAACACGATGTAATTGAAGAAATAGTGGAAGAAAACACTTGTACAATAAAAGAAAAAGCTTGGCAAAGTAAATATAACAGATATGTTATTTATGATTATAAACCTCTTTGTAGTGAGGGTTTTATTCTTAAATTCGAAATAGTTGGCAATATAAACAAACTAAAATTCTTAAAAGTGCTTATAGAACAACGATTAGAACGAATTCAACAACTCAAAAAATGCTACAACTTAGTGAGATGTGATATGAAGTATAACGCATTTAATATGTTTAGAAGCTGCCTGAAAAAATCTAAATTTAAAGATTATTCCAAGGCACAACAGAGGGCAATGAAATATAACCAGAGAGTATATTTCTGCCCTCTATGCGGTTTCTATCACCTAACCAAACGAAAGGATGAATAACTATGACTATTGCTGATGCAGGTTATTATTCTGCGGGAAAGTATGTCGAATGTTTGACATACTTTTATTTTGACGAATTAAGCGAAAAAGAAAAACGGGAGATACTAAAAAATGAGTACACAAGTAATGATAAGAATACCTCTAAGCAAAAATGAGTATAAATCCTTGTTATTCTATGTAAACGAGGATGAATATAGAACTGAATATATTGTAAAACGCAAGGAAGCACTTAAAAATTTTTCTAATTTCCTCTCCAGACGAGAACAAGAATATCTTGAAAGGTGTGAAGCAGTAAATGATGTAGTGTTTTACACCGGAGATGATTAACTGTTCTTATCAATTATATTGAGGAATGCAAGGCTATATATTACAACTTAATTACGAGGTAAATATGATTGAAAATTTTATACTATCTGTAATTAAATTTCTTAATCATATTGTTATAGAACTAAAACGAGCTTATTGTGAAACGTACGGCGATAAAGAATTAATGAAACAATTCAATGCCGAAGTTGAACGAAGGAAAAAGATAAATAAAAGGAATTGATTATGGAAACGACAAAAGACTATGAGCGTTTTAAACTGCTTGAATTTAATAGAAAAGGACTTGATAGAAACCATATAAACAAGATTAAAGACAGTATCAGCAAGAATGGTTATATCGGCAACCCCATATTAGTAAATGATGATTTTGAGATTTTTGATGGCCAACATCGCTTTACAGCATTAAAAGAAATGGGTTTAGAAGTACCATATGAAATTAGAAATATCGCATATGACTCCATAATAGATTTGAATATAACGCAAAAGAAGTGGGGTATAGAAGATTATGTAAACTACTATTGCGAAAAGGATAAAAATCCTAATTATACAAGGCTGAAACGGCTTTGTAATGAATTAAAATGCGGGTGTAACTTAATTTTAATAATGGGATTTAGAGTTTGTATTAATGGTGATATTAGAAAGAAGGTGAAAGACGGGAGTTTATCATTCAAAATGGATGAAGAACTCAAAGTAAACCAATTTTATAAAAACTTTATGACCATCGCACAAAACTTAAAGATGAAACCTGCAACAAAAATGTGTTCTGCTCTAGCAGATTTATCTACAAGGCGAGGTTTTAACTGGACAATCATGATTAATAAAACGTCGAAGTATCCAACGCTAGCCTATAATTGCAGGACACAGGAGGAATTTATTGTGATGCTCAAAAACATTTACAACTTTAACACCAGACTTGCAGAAAACAGAATATAGGAGAATACAATGGGTAAATTTGAAGAACTATTAAAACTTAATGTAAATGACAAAAAAGAAAAACGTGAGAACGGAAAAACGGTCCTGGATTATCTTTCCTGGACATTTGCCTGGGCAGAGTTTAAAAAGGCCTATCCGGATGGAGATTATGAAATATTGAAATTTGAAAAGGGCGGTCATTTAGTTCCATATATGTATGACGAAACGGGGTATATGGTATGTACAAAAGTCAGGGATGGTGAGGGTCAAGAACTTGAAATGTGGCTTCCTGTTATGGATAGTAACAACAAAGCTATGAAGTCCGAACCTTACGAATACACTACTAAATATGGGAGTAAAACAGTTGAAAGAGCATCAATGTTTGACGTAAACAAGGCAATAATGCGTTGCCTGGTCAAAAACATTGCAATGTACGGCATAGGGCTTTACATCTATTCAGGTGAAGATTTGCCGGAAAAGCTTGCTGAAACAGAAGAGGAAAAAGAAGCTAAAAGGGAAGAAAGCAGAAAATCTTTATCAGCCTTAATCAGAGAATGTAAGACAGAGGCTGAACTTAAAAAGCTTTATACAGAATACAAAAACGAAATTGTATCTAATAGCAGTCTGCTAGACCTTATAACAGTCAAAGGGAATGAATTACGAGGTAAAGCAGCATGATAATACATAATGAGATTAAACAAGGAAGTAAAGAGTGGTATGATATCAAAAAACTTAAGTTTACGGCAAGCCACGCCAGTACAATCTTAGCAAGGGGAAGAGGTGTTCAGACGCTAATAAAACAAATGTTAGCAGAATACTACTCTTCTGGTAATTATGAGGAATATTCTGATAAATACAAGAACTCTAATATGCAAAGAGGAAACGACTATGAAGCTAAAGCAAGGGCAGTATATGAACTGGAAACAGGAAACAAAGTACAACAAGTAGGCTTTATAGAAACTGATGAGTTTGAAGGATGTTCTCCGGATGGCTTAGTAAATGAAGAAGGTTTATTAGAAATAAAAAATCCTAATGACAATAGATTTCTTCAATTAATCTTGGATGAAAAGATAGATAAAGAATACTTAGACCAAATGCAAATGCAGATATATGTTTCTAAGCGTGCTTGGTGCGATTTCTTCGCGTTTAATCCTAATTTCACCCCTTGTTATTACATAAAAAGAATACATGCCGATTTAGGCACACAGGTAGCCTTAGCGCAAGCATTACAAGAAGCTAAAGAAAAACTGAAATCACAAAAGGATATATTAGACAAAAAGCTTATAGCTGAAAGGAGCAAAAATGAATAGCAACAAATTTGAATTGATTGGAAATGCCAACTACATTGACACAAGAGCAACAGAAAAAGGCGGATTTATCACTAAGGTATTGTTAGGTATCTACCTTGGCAGGGATAAGGAAGGAAAAAGTCTTTATGAGTCAGTGGAAGTAACATTGTTTGGAGAAACAGCGGAAAGATTTGCCGATGAAATCAAGAAAAAAGACAGTGTTTATCTTGAAGGCAGAATTAGCGTAAACAAGTACAAGAATAAAGAGGGTATTGAAGTATCAAAGACTCAGTTCATTGCCAACTCTTACACTAAAGTAAGCTTTGATAAAGACAAAAAAGCGTTTGTAGCAGAAAATGAAAATTTACCCTGGGGTGAAAAATAATGGCAACAAAACTAACTAAGCGGGAATTTGACATCTTAATGCGAGCCTGTTGGTCAGATGCCGACACTGCAAATCAACTGAACCTGGCACCTACTACAGTAAGAAATTACTGGGTGGCTCTGTTCAGGAAGCTGCAAGTGAATAATAAGGCTATGGCAGCAATCAAGGCAATGCGATTAGGATTAATAAGCATTTATCACTTCATAATTTAGTAGAGGAAAAAAGATGGGGGATAGATTAGTTAATTACAAAAACTACGTAACTATCCAAGGTTGGATGGTTAATGAATTAGGATTAAAAGGAAATGAGTTATTGATTTACGCTATCATATATGGATTTTCTCAAACATCAGAGCAAGAATTCAATGGTAGCTTACAATACCTTTCAGAATGGACGAATTCTACAAAACAAGGTGTTATCAAAAATCTTAAAAGCCTTTTGGATAAAAATCTAATAGTAAAACAAGAAGTTCATAGTGGAAGTGTTAAATATTGCACTTATAAAATTAATGAAACAAAGTTTAACGGTAGTAAACAATGTTTAACGGTGGATGAAACAAAGTTTAACGGTACCGTTAAACAAAGTTTACATAATAATATAGTATATAAGAAAGTAAATAATATAGATTATATAGGCGAATTAAAATTTGTACCACCAACACTAGAAGAAGTTGAAAGATATTGCAAGGAAAGAAATAATCTTGTTGACCCTGTTCGTTTTATAAACCACTACCAAAGTAATGGTTGGAAAGTTGGTAAAACAAGTATGAAGGATTGGCAAGCTTGTGTTAGAACTTGGGAAAGAAATAACTATCAATCTAATCCTAATAATAAACCAAAATCCAATGAACCTACTATAAGATACAAATCAATCGAAGATTGGCTAGGAGAAAGAAATGGAGATTGATTACGAATACAATGAAGCAACTCTGATTTCAACACTTCTATATGCCGAAAAACCATTCTTGGATTTGTATATTGCTAAAAGAGTCTTTAGGTATGTACCATCTAAGATGATTTTCAGTAAAAGTGTAAGAACTATATATGAAATCATCAAAGATTTGTGCAAAACAGAAGACTCTGAATTAATAGGTACTAAACAATTTGTAGACAAAGTTAGACTTATAGCAGGACTAGAAGCAAAATTAGATGGTTATGTAGTAGATTTATACAATTATGCAACAACAGCAGGCACAATTGACTATTGGATTAAAAAAATTCAAAAAGAATATTTTGTTGAATGCTATAGGAAAGCTGAAAATAAAGCTGATTTCTTAAAGATTATAGATGAAGAACAAGAATATGCACTAGAAACTGATATGGTAGATGTTTCTTTTCACGCAGAAGATGCAATATCAGATTATAATATAAGAAAAGAAAAAGCTGTATTTACTCAATATCCTTCTATTAATAAGGTTATTGGTTCTTTTCAATCGGGCGATATGGTTGTCTTAGCTGCTACACCCGGTTGTGGCAAAACCTGTATGCTTCTTAATTTAGCAATAGGAATTGCAAGTCAAGGTAAAAAAGTTGATATATTCAGCTTAGAAATGCCAAGAGAACAGCTTCAACAAAGGATTATATGTTCCATAGCCGAAGTTAATGCCAGCAAATTCAGAACATTTGAACTATCAGAAAAAGACAAAAAAGCATATATGGAAGGTGCTAAAAGTCTAAAAAATATGCCTATCAGAATATTTAAAGACCAAACAGTAGGCATAGAAACCATAAAAGCAATTGAGATGAAATCTAATTCAGATATTGTTTTTATTGACTACTTAGGCTTAATTGACAGTTTTAGCAATAAAGCAAGCTATGAGAAATTTTCTGATATATCAAGAACTATCAAACTAACTGCAATGCTAACTAAAAAACCTTTTATCGCATTGCACCAATTAAACAGAAACATACAAGACAGAGATGATAAAAAGCCTAGAATATCTGACCTAAGAGATAGCGGAAAAATTGAGCAGGATGCAGATATGATACTTTTTGTACATCGTGACTTCTGTTTTGACGACTCTAAAAATCCGGAAGATATGAACTTTATTGTAGCAAAAAACAGACATGGTACTGCGAATATTACAATACCGCTAATATTCAATGGAATGTATCAGAAAATAACAGAACGAATAAAAATATAATCGCACATAACCTCTACCATAAAGGAGAGGATATGATTAAATTTACAATACCAGTAAAGCCACGTACTAAGAAAAACCATTCTAGCATCGTTACATTAAAGAATGGAAGAACCTTATTATTACCTAGCAAACAATATAAAGAATTTGAAAAGCAAGTATGCACATTTATTCATGAAGCTAAGCCCACTAGCAAGCCCATAGACATGCCTTGCAATCTAAGATGTATATTCTATAAGGAAAAGAATTTTAGAAGCGATTTAATGGGCTATATGCAGGCTATTGCAGATGCGTTAGTTAAAGCCGAAGTATTTGTCGATGATAACTCAAATATCATCGTTTCTACAGATGGTTCAAAAGTCCTGCTAGATAGAGAAAATCCGAGAATAGAAGTAGAGATTAGCTTTTTAGACGAGATGTAGACAGCTATGAAAGGAGAGTAATGTTTAGATTTTTAATAAATTTATTCAATATAGGTAAAAAGAGAATTAATAAGCAGCGCTATGTAGAGGGAAATACAGAAATCGTTGTTGATAAATTAAATGGCGAAATGATTATCAGAACCTCGAAAAAGTTAACGGATGAGGATATTTTGTACTTTTTCAAAAAGTATATTTTAGGAGAATATTAATGTCGACTTACGAATTTTTTACTTCCTGCCTAAAAGTTTCCAAGGATAAATACAACCAACTGTTAAATACTCCAAGGGCAAGGGCTGGAAGTTTATCAGGAGAAATTAAGGAGCTCATGGACAAAGTACATGTTGCTCTCAATTGCGAAGAAATTAGTGCAGAGCAGGCTCAATACTTGTTGAACGAATTTAAGAAAATTGATTTCTCAAATTTAGCAGAAGCAAGAAGGGCAAATAAAGAAAGGGAAAAATATAATGTTGGATTTAGAATTAATCGTTAATGCAGCAGGTATTTTTATTTACAAGAGTACAGTCCTGACTATAGAATTCACTCCTCCTGACAGTTCCAATTAAGGAGCTATGCCAATGAAAGAGAAATTATGTTCGATTACGGATTTAGCGGATATAGCCGGATTATCAAAAAATAGAATGTACACATTTATGGGCAGATATGGATTTGATGAATTCAGAACAATATGCAAAAGGGAAAAGAGAATTGTACAAATGTACAAATTAAATAAAAGGTTTGCATACAAGTTATGCGACCTATTTGCAACAATAGGCAGACAAGATTGTGCTGAAAGATTGATAGATTATTGTGAAAGTTTAGGCATGTAATGAAAAAAGTTGTATCAAATCTTCTTTCCGATATCTCAAAAGCAAGAGATATTATAGCTAGAGGAGATATAAGAGAAATTAACAGAAAGATGGTTGTGTTCGATAGGATTTCAAGACAGGTTAAAACACAGCTAACACTTTATATAAGAAATCCTGCTCACGAATTAGATTTCAATCACGAAGACTTAAATGAATTGAGCACAGAAGTTTTTGAATATATCAAGAACTTCCAACAGAAATTTACTTACAAAAGGTTATACAAAGAAATTACAAAGACAGTACCTGTTACAATTGAAAGCTTCAATGAGTTTTCAGAAAACATAGGTATTGAATTCAATGTTCACACAAAGCTAGTGTCATTCTACAAAGAGATGGCTTATCTAGGTGTAACAATATTCCTTTGGTCTGAAACAGACGATAAAAAGCCTTTTGATAGGCAAATAACAGACTTGATTAAAAGTTACTTATAGGAAGGTTAAAATGAAAGAAAGAATTGATGTAAAAATACAATATCCGGAATTAAACCATGAAGAATGTATTGCCAATATTGCGATAGAAACTACTGACGTTGAAGGTGGACAAGGTATTAATATTCAAGACGTTGTAGATTATGATTTTAAAAATGGTATGTTTATTAACATTATCAATTTTGGCAAGGTTGAAATAATTACTTTTAAAGCCGGAGATAAATATCCGAATTCAATGTTAGGTGATATCTGTATGGAAATTCCTAACGGTATTTCGGCTATAAATATTGCTGATATTTGTCGTTTCATCAGAAATGATGGAAGCATCTATATAGATTTCCCTGAAAAATTCAAAGGTGCAGTTTATGTTACTTCAAGACATGGGAGTAAGAAATGATAAAAATCATTTGCAATAATTGCGGAAAGGAGTTAAGTGCTAACGACAAACGTTTTTCACTTTCAATCAATGAAAGATATACAGGTGAGAAACTGATTTTTGGCTTCAACTTATGCGATAAATGTCAAAAAAAGTTTTTTACCCATATTAGACGTGTTTGTAAATTGTATAAGGGGGAATAATGTTCACATACAAAGATATGACTTTTTGTACAACTAAGGATTGTAAAATGCCTTGCTTAAGAAGGCTTACTGACGAAATAAGAAATGAAGCTGTAAGTCGTGGCTAATGGCTTGCTATGGCAAATTTTAATTGCGAGGAGAAATTCCTATTTCATAAGTGTATGACGAAATATGGGATATCATAAATGAAAACGTAAATTTGGAAAGGTTGGAATATTAATGCACATAAGCACTACATTACAATTAGAAAATCAAGCAGAAATTGCAGAGCATATAAAGAAAAAATTGCCGGAATTAATAAAAGAAGAATTATTTAGTGATGAAAGCAGACTGCGTTATCTTATAAAACAATGTGTTCAAGGTCAGATTAAATCTACGATAACAGAAATCTTACAAGGTAAAGGTTACAAGGACTTTATCCGAGATAAGGTAATGACTGAAATGGGTATGAAGAATAATCCGCTTGATGATGAATATTTTACCGGATTGACTCATTCCCAGATAGCCGAACTTGCCAAGAAATCTATAAGACTTACTGATGAACATATTAAGCTAAATGCTGTTAGAGCAGAGGTACAGAATGCTCACATACAATCGGAGGAGCTGGGTTCTTCGGAATTTAAGCAATACTTTTTAAATGAGTTTTTAGAGAACATATTAAATATATTGGCAGGAGAAGGCAATAATTAATAATTTTGACATAATAAAATTTTTAAATGGCTTTAAATATATTTTATCGGTTGATGTATTTGAGCTGTCAACAGACCGGGTAAAAGTTATTACTTCGGTGAATGTTACAAAGCGTTTATTACAGAAATAGAAGCACTAAAGGGGGTAACAATGACAGATAAAAAACAGATAATAATTGACGGCGTGGATGTGGGGGATTGCGAATTTTATGGTTCTCAAGAAAATTGTATAATACGAGCACATCAAAAATGTAGCAATTTCCCAAACTGCTATTACAAACAACTCGCCCGCAAAACGCAGGAGTGCGAGGAGCTACAAGAAAAATTAGATTATAGCCACAATGACAACATAAGATGGTCTGAGGCTTGGTTAAAAATGTGGCGGCAACGAAGCTGCTACCGCAAGGCTCTTGAGGAGATTGAGGGATTAATACAGTCAACTTTAGACGATTTTGAAGAAGATGACGAAGAAGTACAATTATCATATTGTCACAATATTTCCCTTCAAATCCTCGACATCATCAGCAAGGCAAAGGGGGAAGAATGATAATTAAAATAACTGAATTAACAGAGATTTTCTGTATGTTGATGTATGCGCTTTTCTTGGTGCTATCTGGAATGTTTTTAGCAGGTGTATTTGCAACCTTTTTGTTTGAAGTGCTTCCAGATAAATTACAAGAATGGTATAAACAAGAATTACCTAAGAAATTTTTCACAAGGTTACGGAATACTTGTAAAGAGTTTCTAGAAAGGAATTGCCAATGACCAACCTGTCAATGTCTGTCGAAGTCAATGATTATATAGAAATATTATAACGAGGTAAAAATGATAGAATTAATAAAAAACAATGATGTTGCTTATAAAAATACTCTTACAACAACAGAAGCAGCCAAAATACTAGGTTTAAAGTACCATACAGCAAGAAATATGCTAATTAAAAATAAGATAGATTGTATAGATTATGGTGGAAAAACGGTTTGGCTTGAGGATGCCGTATTGGATTATAAGCGAAGCAGATATAAGACAAGCGGGGAAAAATGAGCGTTAGGAAACGGTACAAAGATGATGGAAGTTTTGTATGGGAATATTGCTTAACCATTAGTAACTCACCAAGAAAACAATACCGGAAAAGCGGTTTCAGAACTAAAAATGAAGCAGTTAAGGCAGAACAAGAGGCTATAACCAAGTTTAGAACAGGTTATAGCCTTTTAGCTGAAACAATAACATTTCAGGAATTGGCTGAAATGTTTTTAAAGAAATGCGAAAGCAAATCTAAAGCTGTTCAAAGAAATTACAAAAATAGTATGTATAATCATTTGCAATATTTCCACAAAATGAAGTTAAATAAAATAACTTCACTTATTGTAGAGAACTGGATTAAAGAGTGCAAAAAGACAGCTAGTACAATTGCAGAATGTGTAAAATTTGCAAAAGCAGTCTTTAATTATGGAATTAAGCACGATTTGATAATTAAAAATCCATTTTTAAGGGTGGAAAAGCCTAAAGTAGTTAATAAAGAGCGTAAACGCTTAACAGTGCAAGAAGCATTAAAGATGCTACAACTATGCAAGGAAAGATATCCTGATTTTTATGCTTTATTGGCAACGCAGATTTTTACAGGAGTAAGAGAGGGTGAACTATTAGCTATAAAATGGAGTGATTTTGACTTTACGAATGGTAAACTTAAAATACAAAGACAATATACTTCTGGCGAGTTAAAGGAGAGCTTAAAGACCTCATCGTCATATAGAACAATAGATATATTTCCAACATTGGTCAAAATTTTAAAAAACCATAAAAAACAACAGCCACTTTTGAGTGAATTTGTATTTATAAATAGCGTTGGTAATTTACATAATCCAAGAAATTTAATACAGAGAAGGTTTGAGCCTCTTTTAGAAGAAATGTTTGGTGATAGAAAATATATGAGGTTTTATGATTTACGTGGTACATATGTTGATATTTTACTTGCCGCAGGTTTGCCACTAAAGTATATTCAATCCCAAGTTGGGCACTCCAATTTTCTGACAACAATGAATGCTTACTCCAGGTTAATAAAAGATGTTAATGAACACGCAGTAGATGTACTTGAAAAAACTGTGAGCATTTTGTGAGCAATTGCCATTAATAAAAGCAAAAAAATATGCGCTTGGCGCGATTCGAACGCGCGACCTATCCCTTAAAA
>ERZ857775.718-NODE-718-length-46280-cov-4.569908_pt1 | contig 46280 bp, 41 predicted proteins | sample MGYA00519698_ERZ857775 | MGnify/ENA primary metagenome ERZ857775 (study PRJEB31778, sample SAMEA3449363) | human gut metagenome | biome: human gut; feature: human-associated habitat; material: faeces | place: United Kingdom | collected 2010/2012 ...
GTACGCCGGGCAGAAGCCGCAGACTCTCCCCGTCCAGCCGAAAGGTCTCTCCCTCCAGCACCAGCACCTCCCCGCCGGGATGCGCCACCGTGACGCCGGTTCCCTCCAGCCGCTGCCGCAGCGCCTGCTGCACCGCCGCCGCCTGATTTTTCTCTGTGAGAATGAACATATGCCGCCTCCGGGATCATGATCTGAACCTTTATTATATCGGACTGCGCCCCGGATTGCAACGGGGAAACCACAGGGACTTTTCGTTGACACGGCGGCGAAATGTGATATAATAGACAGTGTGTTGCAATATACCCCGTCAGTGTGCCTATTTTGTGTGTTGACCGGAGGAAGACATATGGAACGTAAATTCACTCTCAGCTGCTGCTCTACCGTGGACCTTCCCTATTCCTATATGCAGAGCAGAGACATTCCCGTGCTGTTTTATACCTACGTGGTAGACGGGCAGGAGTACGTGGACGACATGGGCCGTGACCCGGAAGCTCTGCCCCGGTTCTACCGTTTTCTGGAGGCGGGCAAGCTGCCCCAGACCTCCCAGATCAATGTCGGCACCTATCTGGACTTCTTCGAGGCCCAGCTGGAAAAGGGCGATCTGCTGCACATCGCCTTCACCTCCGGCCAGTCCGGCTCCGTCCACAACGCCGTGGCGGCGGCCAAGCTCCTGCAAGAGAAGTACCCTGATAAGAAACTCGTGGTCATCGACTCCCTGTGCTCCTCCTCCGGCTACGGCCTGCTGGTCGACGGCGCAGCCGATCTGCGCGACGCCGGAAAGAGCATGGACGAGATCGCCGCCGAGTTTGAGGGCAAGGGCTACGGCGACTTCAAGATGGCTGTTGCCGAGGTCACCGCCGACGCGCTGGCCCCCGTCCAGGCCGAGTACGGCAAGATTCTTGCCGATAAAGCGTATGTTGATGAGGTGCTCAAGTCCGGTGCCGAGCGTGCCTCCCGCTTGGCAAACCGCACCGTCAACAAAGTCTACCGCAAGGTGGGCCTGCTGCAGCTGGATAAATAAGCTAAAACTGCCTCGTATCCGGCAAAATGCACTTGACAAAACGGCGCTGAACCGTTTATAATATTACAGTTAGTGCGGCTCGTATTGGGCCGCACAACTTTTACTATTTACACGTTAGGAGAAACTACCATGGCGAAAGAAGTCGTTGTTACCCGTGAGGGCTATGATAAACTGGTCCATGACCTGGACGAACTGCGCACCGTTAAACGTAAAGAGGTTGCTGATAAGATCAAGGTTGCACGTGGCTACGGCGACTTGAGCGAGAACGCCGAGTACGACGCCGCTAAGGAAGAGCAGGCCGTTGTCGAGGCCCGCATCGCTGACCTGGAGGCTACCCTGAAGCTGGCCCGTATCATGGATGAGAGCGAGCTGTCCAACGACACCGCCTCCATCGGTATGCACGTCAAGATCCTGGCCGAGGGCGATGACCTGGAGGACGCCGAGGAGTACGACCTGACCGGCTCCACCGAGGCTGACATGGATCTGAACCGCATCAGCGACGAGAGCCCCGTCGGCGCGGCTCTGATTGGCTGCAAGGTCGGCGACAGCGTTGATGTCACCCTGCCCAACGGCAACATCATCACGTACAAGCTGCTGGAAGTCAGCCGCTCGAAGTAATAATCCCCAATAAATTCTGAAGGGGCGGATGATTGCATCGACCCCTACAAGCAACCCATATCAACAGAATTAAAAATCACGAAAGGACGATCTCACATGGAGCAGAATAAGCCCCAGACCGAGCAGGAGCTGACCCAGCAGGCCGCTGTGCGCCGCCAGAAGCTGGCAGACCTGTGCGAAGCCGGTCATAACCCCTTTGAAATCACCAAATATGCGCAGGATGCGTACTCGGCCGACCTCAAAAATGAGTTTGCTGACCTTCCTGCCGAGGCTGAGACCGGAAAGATCGTCTCTCTGGCTGGCCGCATGATGTCCAAGCGCATCATGGGCAAGGCCAGCTTTGCCCATCTGCGCGACCAGAAGGGCGACATCCAGATTTTTGTCAAGCGCGACCTGCTGGGCGATGAAGCCTACGCCGCCTTTAAGAAGCTGGATATCGGTGACATCATCGGCGTCAAGGGCGAGGTGTTCCGCACGAAGATGGGCGAGATTTCTGTCCGCATCTCCGAGCTGACGCTGCTCTCCAAGAGTCTGCTGCCCCTGCCCGAGAAGTTCCACGGCCTGACGGACCGCGAGGCGCGTTACCGCCAGCGCTACGTTGACCTCATCATGAACCCCGAGGTCAAGGACACTTTTGTCAAGCGCAGCCTGATTTTGAAGGAGATCCGCGCCTATCTGGACGAAAAGGGCTTCTTGGAGGTCGATACCCCCATCCTGACCCCCTTTGAGATCGGCGCCTCTGCCCGCCCCTTCTACACCCATCACAACAGCCTGAACATGGACATGGTGCTGCGCATCGAGACCGAGCTGTACCTCAAGCGCCTGATCGTGGGCGGCATGGATCGCGTGTACGAGGTGGGCCGTATCTTCCGCAACGAGGGCATGGACCCCAAGCACAACCCGGAGTTCACCACCATTGAGCTGTATCAGGCCTTTACGGATTTCCATGGCATGATGGATCTGGTGGAGGAGCTGTACAAGCGCCTTGCCCTCAAGATCTGCGGCAGTCTGGTCATTCCGTATCAGGGCAAGCAGATCGATATGAGCCACTGGGAGCGCCTGACCATGGTGGAGGCTGTGAAGAAGTATTCCGGTGTGGACTTCAACGACTGGCAGACCGATGCGGACGCCATCGCTGCCGCCAAGGCGCACAACGTGGAACTGCCCGAGGTGCCCACCAAGGGCGCCATTCTGGCCGAGTTCTTCGACGCCTTTGTGGAGGACAAGCTGATCCAGCCCACCTTCATCTACGATTACCCTGTGGAGATCAGCCCGCTGGCCAAGCGCAAGCCGGATGATCCCGCCTTCACCGAGCGCTTCGAGTATTTCATCGACTGCACCGAGTACGGCAACGCCTTCAGCGAGCTGAACGACCCCATCGACCAGAAGGGCCGCTTTGAGCGTCAGGTCGCCGAGCGCAAGGCCATTGAGCCCGATTGCAAGGCTCAGGTGGATTACGACTACGTCAACGCTCTGGAGTACGGCCTGCCCCCCACGGGCGGCCTGGGCTTCGGCGTGGACCGTCTGGTCATGCTGCTGACCGACAGCGCCTCCATCCGCGACGTGCTGCTGTTCCCCACCATGAAGCCGATTGAACAGTAAAAAGCAAAAATCAAACGTATATACGTTTGATAAAATTCCATAAAATGTAAATTTCCTCGTTCCTGTACCAATTTTGTACCAATCTGCGGCACATTTTGTCAGGAATCGAAGAGATTTGGTACAAGACCACCTGTTGTCCGTGAGGATGATAGGTGGTCTTTTTTGGTTCTTGACGCTTTTTGCATCACCTAACCTCATTGTTTTTTCCGTGAGATATGAGAATAGCAAAATACATTGTAGAAACGCTTTAACGTAGCATAAGGAGATTTCAGGATGAAAGAAACAAAAATCAAAGTCCTTGCACTCCTACCATTAGAACTGCCTAAAGTGGTCGAGCTGGATAATACGCTTGAAGCTATGCGGAAATTTGTAGGCGGCAACATCGAATGCCTGCCCCTGTATGATCTTAATTCAGAGTTCACATTGGTCTGCAACGATGAGGGCAAACTGCTGGAACTGCCTCCGAATCGGATGCTTTGGGATGGCGCAGATTATCTAGCTGGCTCTGGTTTCATTGCCGGAACAGACTTTGAGGACAACATGACCTCACTGACAGCAGAAGAAATCGCTTACTATACCGAAAAATACCGGGCATTTTTAATTGCACTTTAAGGAAGGCGCATACCATGACCCATGATGCTATGACCGAGCACTACGAAGAAATCACTGTCTGCGGCAAGCCTGCACTTTTCACCAGTATCCGCATCAAGAGGGACACCATACCCGAAGGGCTATATGCCTATGATGTCCGGCATGATGATGAATGCCGTGGCATTCTCTGCGAGATTGCACCCTTTATCATGGTCAACCACTTGGGAACCATCATCTTGGCTGAACCGCTGGAACTGCCGGATGATGGGTGGCGGTATATTGACGAAGAAACTGACTGGAACTATGATCCATTCGACGGAGCAGAGAAAAAACAGAAGCCTTGCACAACCGTAGCAGAGTTTATGCGCTTTTGTATGAACAATCCGTTCTAATCCAATATGTCAGGCCGTCTTAAAAACTGACGGTTTGACATAAAAAATGATTGCCTCATCATAGGAGGCAGTCATTTTTTATTGTGTATATGTGTATACACAATATCGTCAAAAAGTCCATGGTCATTGATAGGCTATAACACCGTTTTTCAAATACAGCCCCATGCTTTTCATTCTGCAATTTCATCCAAAAGGTACTGGATGCGACTGCTCGCGGTGCCGGGGATCTTCATTGTCCCGCCGGGCTGCAGTTCCTTTCGCAGGTCACAGGCCGGCGGGTACCCGGCATCGACTGCCACCTTCAGGTAATCCATCGCCAGTGCCGAATCACGGCTGATGCCATCGCCATTAAGGAGCGCCACCGCTACGTAATAGCACGCGGCCGGGCTGCCCAGAACAGCCGCTCGCCGCAGCGCCTGCAAGCGGGCAGCGCCGCCCTGGCAGAGGACGGCCTGCAGCAGAAACCGTCTTTTATCGGTCTCCGGCAGCTTTTCCATAAAATGGTTTGCCTCTGCCTTCTTGCCACGCTGGACCCCCGCAAGCGCCCGCCGGGCGGTGCTGCGCAGCCACTCAGGGTCGCTGCCCATCTTCGGCAAAAGCTTTGCCCACTCCCTTTCACATGCCGCAGGGCCGATCCGGAAAAACTGATTCGGGTGCACCATTTTCTGGATCAAATCGTACAATGCATTGCAGGCGGGGTTCTGTTCACGCAGCGCCTTGATCCTTTGCTGGATTTCCTCCTGAGCTTCTTCCCTATTCTCAATGCAAAAGCTCTCGCCGGAGGCCACCTCGAGCAACATGATCCCCAGCGAGTACACGTCCGCCCTTGGTGCGATCACCACACCGCCGCGGAGGCGCTCCGGCGCGATATGGCCCGGCGATCCGATGATGATGCTTTCCTCGCTGTACGCCGCATCAAATTGTTTGGCAGCGCCCAAGTCGCAGAAAACCACCTGCCAAGAATCTTTCGCTTCTTTTACATAGCGCAGCATCGTATTTTTCACTTTGATATCTCTGTAAGTATATCGCGCGTCCGCCAGCGCCTGGATTGCTTTGCAGCCGGTATGTCCGAGACGAACTACAAGCTCTTCAGGGGTCATCCCCGCGGCGTCATAGGCGGTGGGCAACATCGGCATCAGCTCCTCCTCAAGCAGCAAGGAGATTTTCTCGCCATTGCTGCCCATCCAGACCCTTGCGTCGTACAACGTTGGGAAAAGTGCTGAGGCCGAGAAGTGCTTCAGTGCCTCCGCCTCACGGACCGCATTACGCTCCGCGATCACCTGGTACTGGCGCCGCAGCGCCTCGTCCAGCTCCAACCCGGTCGGCGGGTCGATCGGGGTCATCTTGACCACAACCGGGGTGGGTTTATCGGTATTGCCCACCCGCCAAACCGCGCCCTGAGCACCGCGGGAGAGCTCGTCCATGAGCTCATAGCGTTTTTCAGGGAACGCCTCGCGGAGAGCGCGCTTTGCTTCAGCCCGTGTGAGTGTGATCATGGTCTTTTTCCTCCTCTCACAGTTCTTCTACCTTCGCCAGCAAAATGGTCGCGTTATCGCTGTATTTGCCCATTGTGGACAGCTTTGCGATTGTGCTTGCCGATACGCTCAGCCGCAGCAGCCATTTAAGCCGACCTTGGCAACAGATTCCATCGGTACATAACACGATGAGGTCGCCTTTCTGCAGCACCAGCTCGTTTTCTTCATACTCGGCCGCGCTTCCGCCACCAAGGCAGGAAATCAGCAACCTGGGGTTGTCCGCGTCATGCTGAGGCTCGAACAGCTGCTTCAGAGTCCCGTCGCGGTACAGGAAGGCAGGCGAGTCGCCCGTGGCACGCAGGAACAGCTTGTCCTCCGCAAAAACCGCCGCTGTCAGGGTGGTGGCTGCCACATAGCTGTAACGGTTGATTTCGGTCACCACCTGCTCCGCTTTGCTGCAGGCCTCTTCCAGTTTTTCTTTCACGCTGCGGTCCTCGCCGATGGGAGTATAAAAGATCTCCCCAAGCTCGTTGGCTGTAGCCGAGCTTGCCAGTTCGCTATAAACACAGCCACCGACTCCATCGAGCACGGCCGTCAGCAGCGGTTCGACCTCGGTGTCCCAGACTCCGCTTGTCTTTTCACGCTCTTCCACCACGCTGCGGCCAACGACCCAGCGGTCTTGATTGCTCCGTCGGCCTCCAGGCATCGTGCACACTTCATAACGTACCTTCATTCCTTTTTCTCCTCTTCCAAAATTTTCTCTATGAGTTTTTTTGCGATCGGCTTGAGCTGGCTGCTCGTACCGGATACCTTCTCCCGCGAGAAGCAGCCTGCGTAGTGCTTGCCGTCCTTTGTTTCGACGGAAAACGACAGGAACACGTTGTTTTTATCACTGCCCTGGATCGTCGCCGTGCCAGTTTTTGCCAGCACGCGTGCGCCGGGGAAGCGCAGCCCATAGCCTTCTGCCGTCGCTTCAAGCATCGAGGCCAGTGCTTCGCGCACACCAGCATCCGCAAGGGGCACAGACAACACCTCAACTCCGCTATTTTCGTAGGTGACCTTGCCGCTCTCCGTCGTGATTCTCTGGACCAAGTAGGGCGTTAACATCGCGCCGTCCGGATGAAGAACCGCTCCGATATTCAAGGCGATTGCAAGGGGGCAGGTTTTGATCGGCCCCTGCCCGATCGCCAATTGTTGCCAGCTGCTCAGGTTCTCCGGATCAAAGATGAGCTGCGGGGCAAGTGTCGTGCCCCAATCGAGCTCGATCGTGTGATTGAAGAAAAAGCTGTCAACCGTTTCCTCATACAACTCTTTGCCGACCTGCGGCGCTTTTGCAGCGAAGTATGTGTTGATCGAATGCTTCAACGCTTCGGTCAGATCGACTGCCCCATAGACCGCGTTGCCTGCATTTTTGATTGCCCCCTCCTGACCGGTATCGGTGTAGTGTGTGTCCATGCCGGACGCGAGAATCGCCGCAGCATCAACGATTTTCTGGGTCGACCCCGGCTGAAGCGAACAGGTCGTTGCCGGCGGATACCAGAAATCGGGTTCCTTGTTGAATTTCTCCATTTTTTCGCTCAGGTTGTTGAGCTCGAATTCCAGGTTCTCACTGGGGCGCTCGGCAAGAATGCGCACCGCGCCGCTGTCGACATCGACCAAGACGCAGCTCCCGCGGAAGCCATCCAGCAACTCGTATCCCCACCGCTGCCAGCCCGGATGGACCGTCGTCTCTAGGGTGCTCCCATGCCCATGCGGCACCTCACTATAGAAAAGGGAATCGGCATAGAGTTTGCGAAGGCCGCTGGTACCGTAAGTCTTGCTGCGCATCCCGACTACGCTTGTAAATGCCGTTTCAGTGACAAGAGCCGGCATGCCCTCTTCACTCGCGACGGTAAAGGCCGTGCCGTCGCACCCGGTGATGACCCCTTCGAGCGTCTGTGCGCGGCGCCGCTCCAGGAGATACCCGTTCTTTTCATCGTCGAGGGCCGGGTCTACGCCCGGGAAGAGGGCGGCTTTGCGGGCTGTTGCAAAGCACAGTGCTGCACTGCCTGTTACCGCACCACACCCCAGCAAAAATGCCCTGCGCGTCATAATGTACTTTTCCATTTTTTCACCTCACCTCTCGAGATAGTGCCTTGCTTCCACTGCTTTCAGATCCCCAGACCCAACCAGCGCAGCGCCTACCGTAAAATAGGTGCTTGCCAGTGCCGACCCGCCCAGTGCCAGAAAAGGTGAACCCACACCGACGATCGGCCCGAGCGCAAACGCGCTGACCGCATTTACTGCCAGTTGTGCTCCCAACTGTGCCGTACAGGCAAACGCAAGCACACAGGGGAAGTTTGCCCCCGCGCGCCCTGCTGCAGCAATGCCCCACAGGACGAGCCCCGCAAAGAGAAGGAGCACCAAGAACAAGCCAAGCATGCCCCAGATCTGAGCGATGCTTACCAACACCATGTCATTCTGAGCGGCCGGTATGAATACCCGGCTATCGTTGCCAAACCAGCCGCTGAGCAGGATGCCCTTGGCTGCTGCGCTGCTCTGGAAGCCGTCTCCGCTCCCCAGAAGGCGGTCGCAGATTTTCCGGTAGATAATGGCACCGGGTTTGAAACCGATCTGAAAACACAGCTTTGTGACCAGTACGCCCGCATACAGGGCCAGCCCCGCAAAGCCAAGGCCGATGCCTGCCCACCGCAGCTGATGTACCGATAGGAAAAGCACCAAGATACAATTGATCCAGATCAACGCAAGGGTGCCGAACTCATTGCACAACGCCAGCCCCATGGAATGCAGCGCCAGGATCTTGAATACCGTCATGGTCTTTTCTCGGTCCGGTTGTTCGCGGTCCGTGGCGGCACGCACTGCGGCGATCATCGCCAGAAGGCGTTCCGCTTCGGTCAGCTGGAAACTGCTTCCGCCGATCGTCAGCCACGCCCTCGTCCCGTGGCTGGGCGGCTGGGCCAGAAGCAGCAGATACATGCCCACACTCAGGGCATTGACCAGCCGGATCATGCTGGCTGCCTCCAAGCTCGCCAGCCAGAAATAAGACATTGCGCCAAGCACCGCCATGACCATGGCAACACACGTATGCAGGATCAACTGTGCGGTGTTGCTGCTGTCCAGCACTATCTGCGTGGCCATGCCCGCTGTTGTCAGCATCGCCACCAGCCGAAAGCCTCTCTGGTCGACACCAAAAACACCTGCAACCACTGCCGCCGCAAGCCATGCCGGCAGCAGCCAACGGCTGGCCACCAAAAAAATAGCTGCGGCCCAGCCATCCTTCCACACCAGAAGCGCTGCCCATGCCAGATGCAACACAACCAGAAACAAGGCTGCGTGCACCACTTCCTTGCGGATCTCCCGGCGCCTGACCTGATGCCAGATGAAGCGCGGGAGCTTCACCCCGCCCAGCAAAAAGCGGGCCAGCTGGCTCAGCGCAAATTTTAGGTCAGAACCAAGCTGCCGTACCCACTGGTTCGCTTCTGCTTTTACACGCTCCAGCATCCGGATCACCTCCCGCTCATTCACGCTCCTGGTAATCATGGTTTTTCTTTGCATCGTTCTTGACGGGAGCTTCTTTGATTTTGAAAATGCTCTCATCATTATGGATAATTTTCATCTTACGACAGGTTCCGTTCGGTTCCATGCGGCTTCGATTCACGCTGATGTACACCGGACACCCTTCCACAAAGAGAAGACGTTCTTCCTTGTATTTCGCGATCAAATCAAACGCAAAATCGTGTTTTTCCGTGTTAATCCGACACATGCGGCCGTCACCGCCTTCCACTTCGCAGACGAGGTCGGGTCTCACGCGCATGTAGAGTTTTCCGCTTTTTCCGCGGAAGACAACGATGGGGGGTTCGTCCGTGACCGTAAGCTTCGCCGCGAGGCTGCACAACGGGTAGTTCTTCAGCTCGATCACCTGCTTGATCATCGGGTCTTTTACCGCACCGCCGGGCCACTTCCAACAGATACCAATGTACTCACCGGAGCCGGCCGTGAGGTGCTTATCATTGAGCTCAATGACGGTGCGCTCGTTATCCCGATCCAAGACATTCAGAATATAATTGCCGAAAGCCTCTTCTTTTTGCGGCGCAGCCGGTTCACTCACCGCGTTACAGAGGTTGCGGAGCACCTCGACAGCCGTCCCGGAAGACCCTGGGCTGCCGCCCTTCTTTTTGAGCATCGTGTATACCAGCCCGCAGATAGCGGCAATGACTGCCAATTTGAACACGGTCAAGCCGATGCTGCCGCCCGTAGAAGCAGCCGTCTGGGTCGCGGTCTCCACCGCACTCGAAGCAACATTTGTAGTCATGATCTGACTCCTTTCTTTTTGGAAAGCCATTTTCCTTTCAGTGACCCTATGATATCAGATCCGATACCCCTAGCGCCCGGAAACACCCCTCTTTTCGGCCCTTCCCAGATTTTCACAATTCTTTCACATTTTTTTACAAATTTACAAATTGCGTGCCACGATGCATGCCGCCATGCCAGCCAGATCCAGCAGAAAGGCCAGCACCACGCAAACGATGGCCAGGGCGTTTCCTTTTGAACTGAGGCACACAGCCATGAATTCAAGCGGGCTGTGAGATGTGGTGTAGCGTCGGAGCAGCGTGTCGATGTCTTTGATTTTATCTGTCTTTGTGTCAGCCGCCAGCTTCGATGTGGCAACTTCACTGCGCAAGCTGTTCAGCCGTTCACTCCAAACGCCCTGCCAGTTGTCTGCGTCGGTAACCGCATCGGCATCGTCCAGTGCGGCGATACGGCTGACCATGACCGTGTTGGTATCCAGCAGGCTGATGTACTCTTCCAGCGCCGCCCGCAATCCAGCGCTGCTCTTCATGTCCATGCCCGCATCTGCATTGTTCAGGGCCGTGTCAAGCAGGCTACGCAGCTGTGCCGGATCCTGCTCTTTCTGCAGCAAAGTCTTTTCCAGCTGGTCAATGCTCTGAGCGGCCAGAGTCGTCCCCTTTTCCAGGCTGTTCTGCACCCGCTGCAGGTCGTTCCGGATAATCTGGTGAGCCTCCGCGCGCGCCGTCAACGCCGCCTGACGCTGGATCGCGTTGGTCAGCTGTGCCGACAGTGCATCGGTCTGCTCTGCCGTCAGGCCCTTGCGCTTCTTCTGCTGGACGATTTGCTCGATCTCCTGCGCGACCTTCGCCTTCGCAGTTTCGTTATCCTCGGCATCCAGCGCGGCAAGCGCATTGTCCACCTCCGCCTTGGCCGCCTCAAAGTCCTTGTTGGCCACATCGTCCAGTGCCGCTTCAAGCGCCAGATAGCTCGTGTCGCTCATGGGGTCAAACCCGTCCGATGTCTGGCCCCGATACTTGGCCAACATCTTCTCGGCGTCCAGATCACCTTCCACGGTGTCCAGCGAGGCGCGCACGGCCTCCAGATTCTTCCACAAACCGTCGCGCGCTGCGGTCAGGCTGTCCCCTACTGCGTCCTGAATGTCCAGTAGCTGCTCCGTGTACTTCGAGGTGATGGTCTGCTGTGCCGCGGCGGCGAAACGTTCTGCCGGGTAGGCTGCCAAGACCATGCTTTGCGCCGAAAAAAGTGAGGAGAGCACCAGCGCCACCACATAAATGACCGTCAATTTCACTCCCTTTTTCGGCAGACGCTCCAGTGCAGCTTTTGTCAACTGGATGACCAACGACAGCCCCCCTACAAAGAGCAGATTCAGAACCGTTTTTTCTTCAAAAAAAGATTCCTTTAGACCGATGCCGGTCGTTACCAGCGAGATCAAGTTCGAGGCAATCACGACCAGTGCGCAAGCTGCCCCTACGCTGCTTGTCCGGGTCCGGATATCGTACTCCTCCATCTTGTGTCACTCTCCTTTCATTTTCGTTTGCTGCTTTTGATACTCTACAAAGGCGGCAATGTCCTTCTCAAGCCGGCCATCCAACACATTGAGTTTTTCGAGGTCGGGCAGGTGGTTGGGTTCTTCTGTCGGTTCAAAATGGTTCAGGCTGCGCTTTTGTGCGGGTTGGCTCACCAGAAAAATACCGGCGGCCTGCCATGCAAGACTGCCAAGGTCGCACAAGCTCCCTGCCAGCACCTGCCAGGGCTTGCGCTCCCACAGGATCTTGGCGAAAGAGACTGCCGTGGCTGCCGCAAACGCCCCAAGACCCAGGTACAGGACGGCCGCGCCGACCTGCTCCAGCGGCAGGGTGGCCAGCATCTGTACAGCCGCCACCACCTTGTCCGGGACGAGAATATACAGCAGCACTGCCCCTATCACGACGGTGATTCCTACGTTTTTTTTGTCATCCTGCGGTTTGGACGGTACCACATGCACTGTAGGCTGCGGGGTGCCCTCCATATCAACTTCTTCGCGTTCTTTCAGTTCCATTGCTTTCACCTCCGGGTGGGTATTTTCCCCTATGCTTGCATTTTAGCATATACACGCTTTCGCGCCGCCGGAATACACCCCGGTTTTTCACTGTTAAAAATTTTTTTCAAAGGAGCAAGATCCTGATGCCCACCATACCGATACCCTGCACCACAAGGTCGATGCCCCTTGCCAGCCGTATTGCCCAAAGCAGGCGGAGCGCACGGCGGCCGTGGATGCCCCGGCGCACCAACGCACGGCGGCGGGCGGGCGAAGCCAGCACGGCCTGCGCCAGTGCATCCACGTCTTCCACATGCAGCAGCGCAGAGAGCGCCTTTTCTCCGTCGCGGCCGGAGACCGGCAGGGCGTTGTGCACCACCGAGATCATGTTGAAGAGTGCAAAAAAAGCACAAGTCCGGCTGCCGGTCCGGGCACAGCTCCACAGCAGTACGCCAATGGCCGCCAGATCCGTTTCGATCCCGGCAAGGCAGATCTGCAGATACTGCCGCCTGCCGCGGGCCGAAACGATGGGGCCGGAGTCATTCCGGACATAAAACGCCATGTCCGGCTCCAGCAGCAAGCCGATCTCCTCCACAGGGCAGCCGCAGGCACAGTTCGCGGTCATGTGCCCGCATTCGTGGAGCATATCAAACGCTAGAAAGCCCGCAAGCAGGGTGACCGGCCCGGGAAGGGCCTCTTCCAGCGGGGTGCGCAGGGCCAGCGCCGCGCCGCAGCCCCAGGCAAACAGTGCAGCACCGGTCACCGGCAGCAGCGCATTGCATACGCGCGCTGCCGGGCGCAGGGCCCGCTGTCCTTTCCGGCTGAACCGATGGAACACGATGCGTTTCGGCGCGCTGGCACGTTCAAACATGGATGCTCTCTCCTTTCCGTCTCCGGGGCGCGGGCCTGTGTGCCCCGCCGTTCCTATATCTTATCATTTCCGCCCTGCTCCGCCGCCGGAAAACGGCACAAAAAAGGCAGCCTGCGTGATGAGCCGCACAGGCCGCCTCGAAATAAATGTCATACCATTTAATTTTGCTTGAAAACATTTTTATTGTATGCCGTTCCGGAAGCTTTCATAGCGTTCCCGGATGCGGTCGATATTCAGCACGAACATGCCGGGATGTTCCTGCTCGACCTTCTGCTGGATCTCCAGCGCCGCACAATAAAGCTCACCGGTTTCCGCATGCCGGGCGGGGTCATGCGACAGCAACTCGGCCAGCCAGAACATTACCCAGGAAGTATCTGCGGCATGGGTACCCGGTGAAAGCTGTTCCAGCTTCTGCCGCAGGCGGATGGAAGTGCGGTAGCATTGTTCGGCTTCTGCTGCATATTCCGGCTTTTTGGCCAGCAGCTGCCCCAGATTATGGCAGGTCCATGCCACCTCTGAAATGTTTTTTCCTCCGCTTTCGCGGTTCATCTCTTCCCGGAGCTGCAGCGCCGTCCGCAGCAGTTCTTCCGCCTCCGCAAAGGAGCCGCTGTCACGGGTCAGCACCTTGCCAAGGTTGTCTGCCGTCCAGGCATAGTCCCGCCGGAACCGGCCCGGGTCCTGCTGATACAGCTGCTGTCGAATGGCAAGTGCTTCCCGCAGGACAGCCTCCGCTTCCCGATGAGTCGCCACATCATGCGACAGCGAAAGCTGATATCCCAGATTATCGCAGGCCGTGGCATATTCTACCCGATATTTGCCCGGCTGTTCCTGTTCCAGCCGCTTCCAGATGGCCACAGCCTGCCGCAACAATTCCGCCGAGCGGGGCTGATATTCGTTGGTTGCAGACATGAGAAAACCGATCGTTCCGCTCTCAGCGGCATAGCGGTAAAGACACTGCGGATTCTCCGCCGACAAAAGCCGGTAGATTGAAAGTCCCCTGTCATAAAAGCGAATACTTTCCAGGCGGCGGCCACGCTTGAAGTCGTGGAAGCCAGTGATGCAGCAGGCCTGTGCGACCCCTGCCGAAGGCGGGAGTATCGGCAGGGACAGCACGCATTGTGCAAGGTCCAGTTTGCGCATGGCCCGGCTGTTTTCCTCTTGCGTGGAGAGATAGTCCTCCTGCCGGATCATCTGCAAAAATCCGTCATACTCCGCCGCCGTCGGCTTCAGCTCGTTCCAGATCAGCTCACGGATCAAGGGGTGAATGGTCAACAGATTTGCCGCGGCATCCCGCTGTACCCAGCCGTGGGCCGCAAGGTCACGCAGGGCAGCCTGCTCGGCCGGGGCCTCGCCCCGCAGGAACAATGTAGCGTCCAACCCGCCCTGAGGCAGCAGCAGGGTGTGGCAGAGTGCAGCCCGGTAGGCACCGATCATGCCGGTCAAGTCGAACAACACCTTTAAGTGCCCGTAAATGGTGGCCTCGGTATAGCGGCGGTCCTTGTCGCTGGGTACTTCCTGCGGCAGGGTGTGGAGGTCGGCTTTGCGCAGGGCGTCCAGTACCTTCTGCGCAGTCAGCGTGCCCCAAGCGTCCCCGACGCACCGGGCGATCAGATAACAGGTCAGCGTGTGGCCCTTTACATCCCGGATGATCTCGCGCAGGGTGTCCTCCGGGCTGGCGGTGTCGTACTGCCGCATCAGCTGCAGCAGCATTTCCTCCGGCAGGGGGCCGATTTTCACCGGATCGCCCCCGGGCTCAAACCGCGTGGTGATGATCAGATGCGGCCCGGCCAGCTCGATCAGATCCCGGTAGGCAGGCTCCCGCTGCATCTGGAAAAGTGTCTGGCTGCTGCTGTCAAAGTTGTCCATCACGATCACGCTGTCGGGGCCCATCCCGGCCAGCAGGGCAAGCTTCTGGCGGTAAAGTTCTTCCTCCTGCTGTTCCTGCGTCAGGCTGGTGCGGGACGGTGTATATTGGTAACCGCTGAACTGCAGATCCAGGATGGTGCGGCGCACCGAGTGTTCGTAGCTGAAAAATGCCACCTTCCGGCCCTTCTGTTTGCACTGCCGCAAAAAGGCGCGGACGGTCTCCGTTTTGCCAAGGCCGCCCCAGCCGGACACAAAGATGGGCCGCACAAGGGCCTGCAGTTTCTGTTCCAGTTGCCGCAGCTGTTCGTCACGGCTGTGGGGTACAAAGTCCTCCGGGCTGGAAAGGTTCTCTTCCAGCAAAAAGCGCGGGGCATTCAGCTTTGCAAGGATGGCATTAATCCCTTCCAGCATCTCCTGCGCGGTGCAGCGTACCGCCGGGTCCGGCTCCTCCGCACACCGGAGCAGTGCGTTCAGCTCCGGCAGGACAGGCCATGCCGTGTGCCCGACATCCGTCTTGTAAAGTTTCCCGGGCGCCAGTTCTTCGGCCAACCGCGCCGGCCACTCGCGCCAGGCAGCCGCGGCCTCCTTTTTGAGCAAAAAGCGCAGCAGCACGCCCACCGAATAGACATCGGCCGCCGGGGTCAGGCAGAACGGTTCTCCGCTGTCCGCTCCCTGTTGCAGCTCCGGCGCGCAGAATGCCTGTGTGGTGTACAGATCCTCTGTCGGCAGGATGGGAGCCGTCTTTTTGCCGGACACATCCAGCAGCCGCGCAGAGCCAAAATCCAGAAAGACCACTCCGCGCAGCACGCCGCTGTACGGGTCGCCGTCCGTGCGGTGCAGATCGCCGTCCACAAACAGATTGCCCAGCGAGATATCCCCGTGGATCGCCGTTTTGTGCAGCGTCTGGAGGGCCTCCAGCGTGAGGCGGATCAGCCGCAGGGTCGTGAGCACATGCGGCACGGCCGTCACCCCAGGCCCCTCCGGCTCCGGCGCGCCGAACGGGTGCTCCGCGCTGTGCGGGTACGCAGCGCACTCGTCCAGCATTTCCCGCAGGAAAAAGCCCTGGGAGGCGTTCAGTGTGGGCAGATACAAAAAACTGCAGGGCAGCGGGGCAGCATCGTCCTGTGCCGCGCAGAGCGGGCTGCCGTCCGCCCGCAGCAACGCGCGGACAGCCAGCTGCTCCAGATGCGGCAGCGCATGCAGGGACCCGGTGCGCATACGCTGGCTCATTTCCAGCTCTTTTTGCGCCTGCCGGGCCAGCCGATCGTAAAAGCTCTTCCGCATGGCTTCGGGCGCATCCGGCGCGCCGAGTGCCGGATCTGCCGCCAGGCCGTCCACACGGGTACAGCCTGCAGGGAAGATCTCCTTCAGGGTCACGTCCAGCGCGCTGCCATCCAGCCGGGCCGCATAAAGCAGCGCATTCCCGCTGGCAGCCGTGAAACGCAGGATATGGAATGTTTTTCCGTCCATCGTGCGCAGAACGGTGCCGTTTTCCAGCGGGGTACGGGGATCGTAGGTGCTCATGTGCCTCCTCCTTTTTTTACATCCTGGTTCTCAGTATAGCACCCCGGCGGCAGAAAGCAACCGGCGGCCCGTTCAGGCAATGGAGATGAGCGCCGCACTGTAATCGTCCCTTGGGTGAAGCTGATCCAGGCAGCGTTCCAGCTCCGGGCCGGAAAGGGCGCAGGGCAGCGTCCGTTCCCGGGCGGGCGGGCGCAGCAGCCCGTCTGCTCCATCAGTGAGCAGAAGGAATTTCCCGCTCGTGGGCAGAAGGGACTGGTAGACCTTCAGATGCCGCATCATGTCTGCGTTCATCGTCAGGTCGGTCGCATGCGTCCCTGCCACGCAGGACGGGGACGAGATCACCGAAACGCTGTCGGCCGGGGCGCCTTTGGGCTGCAGCAGGATACAGCCATCGCCCAGATGGGCGCAAAGGTAGCGCCCGGAGTTGTCCGCCGCAAAGGCCAGGATGGTCGTTGCCAATGCCTCCGGGGGCGCACCGAGCTGTGACGCAATGGTCCGCAGCGCAGGCTGCAGCACAGCCGAAAGCCTCCGCCGCACGGCATCCGGCCGTGCCAGCAGCAGATCATAGAATTCGTAGTAGAACAGCCGCGCGGTCATCATGGCCGTGTACTGTGCGGCTTCGCCCCCCAGCGGAGAGGAACCGCAGCCGTCGCACAGGCAGAGCGCAAGGTGGTCTGCCCCATGGATCCCGAACATCTGATCCTGCCCTTTCTGCCCGGCTTCCAGGTGGTCGGCCCCCGGTTTGGAAAAGCTGTAGCACTCCATGGTCACTGGTCTCCTTCCGTCTCATCGTCCGCAGGTTCTGCCGGGAGATCGGTGTCGATGTCATCCGAATCTGGCTGCGCGTTCCAGGCGTCCTCCATCTGCTTCCAGCAGCTTCCCGCATCCTGTTCCCGCTTCCAGTGTTCCATCATTTTCTTCAGGAACGTAACGCCCTCCTTCGGCTCCTCCACGGGCAGACCGACCGCTGCCCGGAGCAGCATACCGCTGAACTCGCTCATCGTGGTATGGGCGCAGCCGATCGCCGTTTCCAGCACCTCGTCATCGGGGATGCGGTCGATGCAGTCCACCATCACATTGTAGCTCAGAATGCCGCTATCCGGATCCATCCGGAAGCTGCCCCACTTCTGATTGAAGCAGCGGTCCACAATCACTTCCCGGACTTCTGCAAAATTTTCCGGGCAGATCCGGATCGGAAATTCCACTGCGATGAGGATGTCCCTTTCGCCGGTCAGCAGGTAAAGGGGCAGCCGGTTGAACACCGAGGCCGGTGCCGGGATCAGCATCTGGAAGAGCCCGGCATCCTCGTCATAGCTATACGTTCCTTCATGCTCGTCCAAAAACTCCCGCACGCATTCTGCAAGCTCCATCGAATATTCCCGTTCCATAATAAACCTCCCGAAAGTATGATCTCATTTCTGTACGATCCGGCGGGGCGTTTTCCCCTTTCCGGTGTGCACAGTATACGGGATGCGCCCTCCGTCCGGCCGGAAAAGCCCCATTTTTTTGCTATTTCAAAAAATTTTTTCCGGAAGCGTATTCCGGGGGAGGGGCTTTTCTGTTCCCACGGGGTGCGGGATGTGTTATTATAAGGTCAGAAGCAAAACGGGAGGAATGGATCATGCGCGACAAATGGCCCGTCGGTACGCTCCTGCATCTGCGAGACGGGACCGAGTATACGATTACTGCATCCAATGAGGCAGGCGGGACTGCGCTCATTTACTTTGCCAAAAAGCACGGCAGCGGAATCCGCACCGTGCTGAAAGAGGCTTTTCCGCTGGACTGGGTGAGGCACTGCGGCGTGCCTGTCCCACCGAAATACAGCGATCTGGCCGAAGACGACCCCGCCCTGCGCAGCTGTTATACTTTTTTAAGAGAACAGGCAGCGCGCGAGATGACGATCAGTCAGGCGGTGGCCGACAACACCCTGCAGGTGCAGCCGCTGCGCACCCTGCTGGACATCCAGTGGATCCGGGAGCCGGACGGCACTCTGTGGGAGATGCCGGATGCACTGTCCTGCTGCATCCTGGAGATGGACGACCTCAACCACCCCGACGGGCGCTGGCTGAAGGACATCCTGCGCGAAGCCATGGAACCGAACAGTCCGGAGCACCCGCTGGGCAATCTGCAGCCGGACAGCGAGCAGCTGCTGGCCGTGCCGCCGCTGCCGCTCACGCTGGACATCGTATGGCACCTGCTCAGCCTGCTGGAAAAACTCCACCACGCCGGGTATCTGCACGGTGACATCAACCTTGGCAATGTGTTCCTCACCATGGATCACACCGGCAAAAAGGTGCTGAGCGCACAGCTCATTGATTTTGGCAGCGCAAGGCCCCTGACCGATGGCCGGACAGCACCGCTCGGGCAGGAGGATGTGATGGCGACCGCAGGCTTCTGCGCGCCGGAGCTGTGGGGCGATGGCGAGCAGCAGCTGACCTCCAAAGCGGATGTGTACTCCGCTGGCAAACTGCTGCACTGCCTGCTGGATCAGAACACGCTGGAAGCCATGCGGTGCGGCTGGAACGACAGCTTTCTCTGCGAGCTGGACAGCACCGCGCCCCGCTACGATTCCCGGATCTCCCCGTCCATTCAAAAGGCCCTGGATCAGATCCTGGCCGGTGCGGCCCGGGAGGATCCGGCGGCGCGCAGCTCAGCGCAGGAGATGATGGAGCAGGTGGATCAGCTGCGCCGCAAACTTGCACCTCCGCCCTGGCAGGTGAGCCTTGCACTGCCGGAGCTGAACAGCCGCGAAGTGCTGGGGCGTGATGCAGACGTTGCAAAGCTGGAGGCGGCGCTGCGCGAGCACAGTGCGATGGTGCTGCACGGCTTTGCCGGCATCGGCAAAACGAAGCTTGTCACCCTGCTGGGCCAGGATTGGAAAAAGCGTTATCCTTTTACGCAGGTGTTTTATACCTTCTTTCCGGGCAGTATGGAAAGTCTGGTGGCAAACACGCTGGCCACGAACATCAGCACGGTAGAGACTACGGAAACGAAGAACGGCAAAACCGTTCCCCGGGCTTCCTCCCTTGTCATAGAGGATGTGTTCCGTGAACTGAACGCGCAGATGCGGCCGGACGATCTGCTCATCATCGACAATGTGGACGACGACTCCCGGCGCCGTTGGAGCGTTCTGGTGCATGACAAAACGCTGCCGGGGCAGCAGGATCTGTTCACCCACCTGTGCGCCCTGCCCTGCCGGGTGCTCTTTGTCACCCGCATGGACATCTCGGACTGCAAGGGGCTGGTCTCCTTCCCGGTGGGGAAGCTTTCCCCTGCGCCGCTGCGCGCCATTCTGCGCCGGTACAGTGAGGATGCCGTCCGCCGCAGCGATGCAGAGCTGGATGTTCTGCTGGCTCTGGTGCGTCACCACACCATGACGGTGGATATGATCGCCCGCACATTGCAGGAGAGCCGTCTGACCGTGCCGGAAATTTATGCAGAATTGAAACAGGGCCATTATGATTCCGATGCCTTTGCAGAGATCGAAGGCAGCGATTATGACGAGCGCCGGATCGAGGGGCATCTCATCTGTCTGTTCCGTCTGGCCCGCTTTGGGGAAACCGAGCAGTCTGTGCTGCGCTGCGCCAGGCTCATCAGTGAAAACTACGGCATGCGGGAAACGCTTTTCCTTTCCTGCTGCCCTCATGCGACAACGGCCGAAAACACCCGGAATATCCAGGCGCTGGATCATCTGGTGCGGCTGGGCTATATCCGGCGCGAAACAAATGAGGATCATGAAGTTGTTCTACGCCTGCATACGCTGATCCGGGTGGTGGCAAAAAAGGAAATGCCGCTGGATGCCGCGCAGGCCGCTGCCTTTCTGTCGGGCATGCCGCGCGCCTACAAAACACGCGGTGTGGAGATCCGCATGGATGACCGGATCACCGTGGCAGAGGCCTATGTGCTTGCCTTGGAGGCCGCACCGCAGGAGCCGTTTTTGTCTGGTTACTGGGCCAGCTGCGCCTCTGCCTGGTTCCACAACGCGCGCCAACATAAAACGGCAGAATCTTTTTCCCGGATGGTGCAGTATCTCCCGGCGGCCATGCGCACCTACCGGCAGCTGACCGATGACGCATCGACTGCGGGCGGTGCAGCTGCTGATTCAAAAAAAGTTCTGGAACTTTACTGGAATCTCTGGCATGTGCTGGACAGCGCGACACCGGGCCTTGTGCGCCAAAACTGCGGCATCACTGAGCTTGCCCGGGGGTACTGGACGTTCTGCCTGGGTGAGCCGGACCGGGATCTACCCCGCCCGGTGCTGTTTGATGAGTACCGGAAATGCGGCGAGTTGCGGGCCGAACTGCGGAAAAAAATTTCGGAGATGTTCCGGCCCAAAGATTTTACAGACTATTGGGTATATACCGACATTTCCAATGACCCCGAAGAGAAACAGATCGAACTTGGAATGGCGCTGCTGGAACGCGTAGAGCGGAGATCGACCGAAGACTATGAAAACGGCCTGCGCCTCCGGAAGTGGCTTATTGAGGAGAGGGATCTGCATTGCCCGGAGTGGAGTCCGGACGCGCGCGGGGAACAGTTCCGGCTCTTAGTGCAGGAATGCCAGGATTATCTGGATTTTCTGCACCGGCAAACGCCGCCGGATGCAAAAAAGCTTGCCTCCTGCTGCAGTTCAGTCTGCGATCTGTACCGGGAAGAACTGAAAGATGATGGAAAAGCAGAGATATACGCAACGCAAGATTTCCGAATCGAGCTGGATTATCTGGAACATCCGGAACGCTATAAGCCGATCCGGGATCCGTGGGATATCGAACCATTTTGCTGGAATATTTTGTCCCACGAAGCGGAGTGGGCAAACGATCCGGAACGGGCGATGCAGATTTACATCCGGTTGCGGGAAACCTGCCAGCGTGCACAGATCGAGCTGGAAGAAACACCGGATCACCCGCTTTATGAACGGATACACCAGTCGCTTCAGCAGACTGTTCTGACGGCGGAACAGCGGCTTGGAAAAAATGCGCCTGCCACACCGTATGAACAGCGTTATCAGGAAGTATGCCGGCTGTTCAATGAAAAGCAGCGACAGCGGTTCCTGAGTATGCGGCAGCGGATCAAAGATGTGAAGATTCAGAAAGAAGTATCACAGAAGCCCCCGCCAACCGCACAGGAAGCCTTTCTGGCGGCGCTCCGCAACGGGACGGCATCGCAGACAGACATCGAAGCGTACCGGAAGAAGTTTTTTTCAGAGCTGACGTTCCGGTGCACGGGGCTGGACGACATTCTGGTGACGCTGCAGGAGACCGGGAACGAAGCCGAACTGCTGAAATGGCTGGAACAAACCATCCGCTGGAAAAATTCCCGTGCAGATTCCTCGCTTGAACAAACGTTGGTGAATGATACATTTTCTGCCGAGGATCGTGCAAGATTTTACAGCGGTCATTTTGATCTGCCGTACTACTATCTGGCTGCTGCGCATGCGGCCCGGCAGATTGGAGAAACCGCCAAAGCGTCTGCTCTGGCGGAGGAGATCTTTGCAATTCTCTCAGCAGACTGCCAGACCGTGCGGGAGTATTCGCTGGACTGGAACAGTGATAAACTTCTGCCCTGGCTGAAAACGTGCAGCGTATACGCCTATGATTGCAGTGTTAAGAAACAGTATGTCCGCGCCGGAAACGCACTGTCCACTGCCTCTGAGGATTTTCAGGCTTATCTGGATGATTTGAACCAGAAGCTGAAAGAACCTTCCACAGACCCATGGGGTATTTCGCCTGCGAAACAGGAAATGAAAAACTTCCAGGAGCAAACAGAGAAAATGTTCGGCTTTCTTGCCGCACAGCAGGACGCATTGGAAAAGGTCCTGCCGAAGCATCACCCGATCCTGGTGGTACACCAGAGGCTGGAAATCGCCTTCTGTCCGCCGGGCAAAGAAAGGACGAGGCTTCGCCGGATAAATGTCCGGGAGACCCTCCTCGCCAACCTGCACAGCTGGGATTCCTGGTGGCACACGGAAGATTGACCCCCCTGTACTCCCCGAAAAGTATTTCCCTGCAGCACAAATCGTGTTACAATAAACATATCTCCTCATTTCCTGACAAAGGCAACCATCAAAGGAGGAATCTGCCATGGCAAACGATATCGTAAGCCGGACCACTGCCGCCCAGAACCAGATCAGCAGATGGATCGAAGCTGCGCGGCAGCGGGATAATGCACTTGTGGAAAATGCGGAGGATCTGCGTGCGGCGCTGGCCGACCGGCACACGCTGATGTCCGCCGGGTTCTATACCTGCCGCGCGATCCAGCTGCGCTGCGAGCAGGCCACGCCCAAACCGAGCCAGAAAAAAACAACTGTGACGGACACGAAGTCTGCGGATCTTGCCGCAATCCCGAACCGCTGCCCGGATCTGCTGAAAGACCTGGAATATCCGACCCTGAGAGATGCGCGGCTGGTGCGCGGCTGGCCGAAGGACATCCGCAGCAATGTCGCAGAGCGGCTGGAAGAAGCGTTCGGCCCCCTGTACGAGGGGACCGACACCTGGAAGATCCCGCTGAGCCGGGACGCCCGTTCAAACCGCAGCGGCCGCAAGAGCGAGATCTACAAGCTGGCCATCGCTCTGGGGCTGACCTGGCAGGAGATCGACACGCTTTTCCTGCTGTACCGCCAGGGCTATAACCCCCACGACCCGCTGGATGTGGCCTTTTACATCCTGTACCACTACAGCGCCTCTCACAACCGGGAGCTCGCCTGGAAGGACATCATGGAGGTGCTCACGCTCTACCAGCTGAGTCTCCGCGGCTACGACCCAACCAACCCCACGGACCCGAAGAACCCGGTCGTGCAGGCTCTGAAACGCTGCCGCAAGGAAAAAGGTCATTCTCTCTCCTGGGCAGAGCAGCTGGAAGTGCTCCCGCTGTTCCCGCTGACGTCCGCGCAGGGCGGCGGCCCTGGCACCGGCTCCGCCAATACAGGCACGGCCGTGCTCCAGCGGATGACAAAGGATCTTTCCGCTTCGAATGCCGGCAGTTCCGGTGACGACGCCTTCAAGGCTGGACTTGCAGCCCAGATGGCTAAAAACGCAGCATACTTTGACTCGTTTACAATTTCCACGGATGCTGTACCCGCACCGGAACCCGAAACGAAATCCAAAGTGAAAACCGTATCGGACGTCAGCAAGCATAAAATGCGGGGCCAGGTCGAATCGTCTGCCCGGTATGGGCGCAGCCGGACGGCTGCGCTGGCATTGAAGGGGCTGCTGAAGGTGCTCGTCATCCTGTATCCCGAGGTTTACACGGTAAAAGATGTGACAAGAGATCACCTGACCGAAGAGGTCGTCAGCTTTGTCCGGTATCCTCTGGACAACGCCGGCCTGCCGAGCAATAGCACGGATCTGTTCACTGCCATGCTGGACCGTGTCGGTGCCCCCAACAACTCCACAAAAGCCGGGCTCGCGATTCCCGACCCGGAGGACGCACTGGAATTTCTGCGCAGCCGCCTGATCGTGCTGAATGACCATTGCAGCAAGATGACTGATGTACTGGACGGCCGCGCAGCGGTCAGATGGGCGCTGGATCACGATGACGTGCTCCTGCTGGGCTGGTTCCTGATCCGCGGTGTGATGTCCGGGGAGCACGCCGATGTGCTGGATGCGTGGGAAAAGGCCCTGCAAGAGAAACGGAAGCAACTGGTAAAGCAGGGCGATCTGGATCAGATGGACCTGTTCTCGCAGCATGCCGGACGCATCCTGCGCGAGATCCGGAGCATCCAGCCGGGCAGCGACCCGGCCGAGCAACTGAAATACACCATGAGTTCTTACAACCTGCTGCTGAAAGTATTTTCGGATGCCGGGTTGCTCTCCATGTCCGGCATCTACCTGCCGCGGCCGATGGACCGCCTGGTGGTAGCCTCGATCCTTTATCCCTACGAGCAGGGTCAACAGCGGTGGGATGAGGAACAGACCAAAACGCTGGATGACGAGTTTGCCTTCGTTCCCACCCGGGACGAGATGGTTCTGGATCTTATCCACTACCTGATCGATCCAGACGACCCGCAGGAATAAACGCCCGGCTGCCCGGACATCTGTTGCCGGGCAGCCGCAAAGGAGCTGTTGCAAAATGACGCAGCATCCACAACAGCACATTTCGAAAAATAGAACGTAAAACCGGACAATATAAAAAGCAAGTGTATCACAAATCCATCAAAATTTTTGATTTTGATAAAAAGTGATATGCTTGCTTTTTATTTTTACCGTGCTCACCCTCTCAGGCGCTAACGCGCCAGCTCTCCCAAAGGGAGAACCAAGAGCTTTGCCGCAGCATTTCTTGCCTCTCCCTTTGATAGACTTCCCACGGCTGGTGGAAGATGTCGCGTTAGCGACAAAAAGGGGAACAAGGTGGATTTGCGGAGCAAAGACGGAGAGGGCGAGGCCGCTGGCCATTTTGCAACAGCTCCTTCTTGCTTTGCTGTATAGTCAGCTTTTCAATTTCTGATCTTGTCTCAAATACTGGATCAGGTCTTTCTTATAGACCTTCCAAAGCTTTCCTATTTTGAAAGCAGGAATCTCGCCGCTGTTCAACAAGCGCAGCAAAAGATTTCTGCCAACGTGCGTAATTTCCATCACTTGTCTGAAACTCAGGACATCAGGATAGTCGTCTAACATCAAAAATCATCTCCATTCTGTAATTTTATCTAATCGTCATGCTGTTTTCTTAGCTGATTTTTCAACCAATTAGAGTTCCTGCACCCTTGAATATAAGGATTTACATGGAAACCGAACCATCTGACGGTCATTCAATATGCTTTCTGGTATAATTACCGGATTGATTTCCAAATCATTCAAAGTTCTCATGATTTTCTTTTTGTGCCGGATGTTGGCTAATGCCTCTAAATCATCCAGAGATTCAATATACTCGCTGACAAGTGCTTTCGTTTTCTCTTTCAGGTCACTCTTCTGCACAGCCTCCATTGCGCCTGAAGCACTATACCACGCATCCTTACCAAACGGCTCCGCTGCTTCGCGCAGAATCGTAGGAATCTCATCACTGATTTTTCTAAAATAATGTAGCAACAAATGATTTTAGAATTTCATCCTTGACAATCCATTTTCACGTTCAAATTCTTTCAGATAAGGACGTTTCAACTGAATTTCATATCGAACCAGATTCTTTGAGTGTTCCAAATCATCTGACGAGACAGTTTTTTTCTTTGCGCAATTCAAAAGCTGCTGGTGCTTGTCATAGAGTGTAAAATCATATTGGGAAAGGCTTGCCACGTTGCCTCATTTGAGAGGAAAGAACAATCCAGCAAACTTTTATATTCTCCACTGGTTGAAAAAGGCCTTCAAAAGCTATATTATGAATATAATAAATCTTTAAGGGGGTTCTGAGATGTCACTCTCTAAAATCAGTCATTTGCCAGAGAACATTAAGGTGCTGAGAAAAATGTTTAGCACCATAGATCCTTATGCGCGTTGCATAGAACGGATACGAGCAACTATCAAACAGGCTGACCTTGAAGTTGATTTATATGATGATGAGCAGGCTAAAGAGATATATAACCTCTCCTGTTCATCCGGTGGTAAAAATCTTCCAGAAGACTATGATCATTTTATAGAAGATATGAAAGTGGAACTAGGCATATCTTCACTTGGCGAGTTATTAGGTTATACGGAGTCGGCTCTTGCTGACAGATGGCTCATTACAGGACAGTATAATTTAATGAGGGAGGCTTTGAGCAATATTTCTTGGGAGTACGACCGGGACATGAATGTTGATATAACTGAACGAAATCTTCAGAAAAAACAGAAATATGTACTCGCATGGGCTGGCTCGGACGGGAATGAGAAAAAAGTTCCTTATTGGAGTTCTGTAATTATAGTTACAAAAACAATGTGCTATGTTAGAGATTCGAGTGAAAATGATGAAGTAATAAATTGCGTGACAGAAAAAGTAGAGCTTCCTGATGACCCGGAGAAGGCTTTGTATCAACCTTTCAGAAGCATTGTAATGGCCATTGATAAATCAGGTGAGCTTTTCAATCTTTTTAGAATCAAAACACAACAGCGCCCGGTACTTCTTTATTTTAATACAGTAGGTGAACCTGCAAAAGATTCTATTAAGGAAATACTTCCGAGTATAAAGTCAAAAACAAAAGAAAGTTTTGCAAAGTTCATATCAGATATATTTTCGCTTCAAGAAATGTGGATTTGGAATAAGCGAAAGGGTACAATAAATAATGCGCCATCCAATGAACAGAGGCTCAGAACCATAAAGATTCTTCAATCAATGCTTCCACTTATTGATGACCATGGCTACTCTAAAATAATCGAAGTATATGAAAACGAGCTTGACCAAATTGAGCATATGGTAAACGAATATGTGAAGACTTGTAAAGATACTCCTCCGCTACATCTTCCTATAAGCGGTTTTGGAGATTTTACATTTTTTGAATATCCTCAACGTCTAAAGGAAGCCATCGATTATATCTCGGAGATTCCACCGGCATTAACCGGACTTCAAAATTATTTAATATCGTGGGAAAAAAGCAATAGCGCTTGGTTAGTATCAACCATTCTTTTATATAAAAAGAGAGTTAAAAAGATGTACGACAAAAATACTGCGGAGGAGATCAAAAAGAATTCTGAGGAGAGAAAAGCACTAGAGAAAGCCTGCATGGACGCTCTGCCGGGAGAATCGGTCTTTTACGAGCTTGCTGACCGCTGTTTTTATAGCCAACCTATATGTGTATCAGGCGAAATAATTTATAAAGATATCTGAACATGTTTATAGAAAAGCACGCAAAGTCAAAAGATTTTGCGTGCTTTTCTTTTTGATTAGATTAGATGCCGCTTTCTGTGACTTTTGATGCAATGACCCAACGCTATGAGGAAATCACCGTCTGCGACAAGCCTACGCTGTTCACCAGTGTCCGCATTAAGCGGGATTCTGTTCCTGCTGGTCTGTATGCCTACGATGTGCGGCACGATGATGAATGCCGTGGTATTCCCTGTGAGATCGCACCGTTTATCATGGTCAACCACTGGGGAACCATTATCCTTGCAGAACCTCTTGAACTGCCTGATGATGGACGGCGGTACATTGACGAGGAAGCCGACTGGAATTATTCTCCGTTGGACGCTGACCATACTCCCTGCAAGACCGTACAGGATTTTCAGAACCATTATTGTGTCTAAATAGATTACACCCTAACTGGACAAGTCCATCCACCCGAAAAGCTGTCCAGTTAGGGTTCTTTTTTGCATTATTGAACAAAATGTCCACAGGGTCAGACCCAAATGGACATTTTTGAAGGAGATAGCCTATGAATATAGCTTACGTTCGGGTTTCGACCATAGAACAGAGCGAGGCCCGACAGGTGGAAGCTCTGCGTGTCCACCAGATTGATAAATGGTTCAGAGAAAAGGTATCTGGCAAAGATACGAACCGCCCCCAACTTCAGGCGATGCTCGAATTTGCCAGAGAAGGTGACACCATTTACATTCATGATTTCAGCCGCCTTGCCCGCAGCACTTCCGACCTGCTCAAGCTGGTGGAAACCTTGCAGGCAAAAAATATCCGCTTGGTCAGCAACAAGGAAAACATCGACACCCACACGCCTACGGGAAAGCTGATGTTGACCATGATTGCCGCCATCAATGAATTTGAACGGATGAACCTGTTAGAGCGTCAACGGGAAGGGATTGCCATTGCCAAGCGGAAGGGCATCTATAAAGGCAGGAAGCCCGTTGCCATTTTGCCTGAAGAGTGGCAGGCTGCTTATTCTGACTACCGCACTCGAAAAATCAGTAAAGTCCAAATGGCAAAGCGGTTGGGTATCTCTCGAACCACACTGGATAAGTTACTGAAAAACATGGAGGAAAAATCTCATGGCTAAAAATTGGAAGCACACCAAAAAACTGCTGGAAGGCCTGCTCTGCGATAAGCTGAAAGACCGCATTACCTATCAGCTCCACTGCTACCGTCCTGATGATGATTGGACTGGCCATCTTGAGATCCTGTTGGATAAAAAACCGATTTTTAGGGCTGGCAGCTGTCTCGCAAAAAATCCGAACTACTGTGTCCACATGTCCGAGGCTGAAATCCGCCGCATCATGATGAAGTACCTTAAAGCCGATTCTGTCAACGGGTCTGCCGGAGTCAACTCTACCAGTATCCGCACCGCTACTGGATTCATTTGCTCCTACATCCGTAATTGTCAGCGTCAAGAACAGGGGCGAATCTTTCTTGAAGATGTTATGGTAATGCTTGGTGAATATCTCAGCTCCGATATTGAAACCAACTTGAAGTCCGGCTCGCCCTTCATCAACGCTCTTTCCGTTCTTGACCGCAGGGTTGGCAAACGTAGGTTGCAGAAGATAGCTGACAGGGGTAGCAGCGTTGCGCCGATGTGGGCGTGGCCGTTTTATGAGGCAAGATTTGAAGCGGAAGGGATAAAGTGTGCTTGGAATTTCAGTTTATAAAAAATTTCTGTTGTCTGGCGTGCTCTAGTTCGGTATAATAGATACAATAACAGACTATTAGATAAGGAGGCCTTAGCATGGGCAGTTATTTGAATCCGGGCAACAAAGGCTTTCAGGAAAGTCTGAACTCGGAAATCTATGTAGATAAAACTGGTTTGATTGAAAATGTCAACGCTGTTTTGAATACCCGGCAGAAGTTTATCTGTGTCAGCCGTCCTCGGCGTTTTGGTAAGTCGATGGCTGCGGATATGCTGGCTGCCTACTATGCCCGTGGCGAAAATTCAGCATCGTTGTTCGATTCTCTGAAAATTAGTAAGGCAGCATCCTATCAGCAGCACTTGAACCAGTATGATGTTATCAAGGTCAATATGCAGGAATTTCTCAGCATGACCCACAGCATGGATGAAATGTTGACGATGCTGCAAAAGTATCTGATTTTTGATCTAACCGACCATTTTCAGGATGTGCGCTTCCGAGATGAAAGCAATCTCATTCAGGTCATGAAAGACATATATGCCAAAACAAAGCGGTCTTTCGTGATTTTGATTGACGAGTGGGACTGCTTGTTCCGGGAATACCAGCAGAATCAGGATGCACAAAAAAAGTATCTGGATTTTCTGCGGGCATGGCTGAAAGACAAAGATTATGTTGCACTGGCCTACATGACGGGTATTTTGCCCATCAAAAAGTATGGCTCTCATTCTGCGCTGAATATGTTCACCGAGTATTCCATGACTGACCCCGGTGAACTGGCAGAGTATTTTGGCTTTACCGAATCGGAAGTGACCACTCTCTGCGAAAAGTATCAGATGAACTTTGAGGAAGCCAAAGCATGGTACGATGGCTATGACCTGATTGCCCACCGCCAGACCGGGGATGAACATTATTCCATGTACAGCCCTAAATCTGTGGTGGAGGCAATGCTGCGGCACAAGTTTGGAACTTACTGGAACCAGACTGAAACCTATGAAGCCTTAAAAATCTACATCCAGATGGATATGGATGGCTTGCAGGATGCAGTTGTCCGAATGCTGGCAGGTGAAGCTATAAAAATCAACACAGGCACATTCAGCAACGACATGACTACCTTTGCCAGCAAGGACGATGTGCTGACATTGCTGGTGCATCTGGGTTACTTGACCTATAACAGTGCGGCGGAAACCGTGACAATTCCCAATAAGGAAGTTTCGCAGGAGTACATCAATGCCATCAGCACGATGAGCTGGCGTGGTGTGATGGATTCTGTGGAAGCATCGCGTAAACTTCTGGAAGCATTGTGGGCGATGGATGCGGATGCTGTTGCAGCCGGAATTGATAAGGCACACGAAGAAGTGTCGATTCTTCAATACAACGATGAAAATTCGTTGAGCTGTACCATCAATCTGGCATTCTACTTTGCACGAGAATACTACACGATGGTGCGAGAACTGCCAGCAGGAAAAGGCTTTGCAGATGTTTGTATGATTCCCCGGAAGCTGCATCTGGATAAACCTGCTGTGGTGATCGAACTGAAGTGGGATAAGAGCGCATCGGGTGCGCTTGCTCAAATCAAGGAAAAAAAATATGGCAATGCCCTAGAGGATTATCAGGGGAATCTTCTTCTGGTTGGCATCAATTATGATAAGGACACAAAGAAGCATGAGTGTGTCATAGAAAAAGTCAGCAAATAGTGCTATACAGAGTATCCCACTCATGGTAAATACTAAGAGTGGGATATTTTTTGTTTGCATTGCTACTTTCTGGACGGTTTTTCAATGTACAAACAAAACATAGCACTGCGATTTGTTACTCTTTTTGCGACGAAAGTATTAACGTATATTTCGTCCGCAGCTACAAAACGCAGTTGCAAATGTGAGATAGGCTAATCTGTGCATTTTTATTTGATATTCATCGTATTGATGCTATAATATGAATAAGCATTGCTTCCATGATTTGGGATCACCCCCGCGTATGCGGGGAAAAGATGGTATCAATGATTCCGCACAGGCGGTCACTGGGATCACCCCCGCGTGTGCGGGGAAAAGGGTCAGGCACCGGAGGATTTCAAAGCCTACAAGGGATCACCCCCGCGTATGCGGGGAAAAGGGATCGTCCACGTTCTGGTCCCGGAACCACTCGGGATCACCCCCGCGTATGCGGGGAAAAGGTCAGGTGTCTGTCTTTCTTAGGGTCTTTGTAGGGATCACCCCCGCGTGTGCGGGGAAAAGCTGTTCCTCCTCGGTCAGCAGCAGCCAGCGGATGTCGTGGACCATCCGTTCCAGAATATGATGCTCCACCATAGCATCCCGGACACGGCGGCGCACGACGGCAGGCAGGTCCTCCGGGGCCTGCGCCGCCACCTCAAATGCGATTGGGATGGTCACCTCCGCCTTGTACAGGTCGGCAATGTCGTACACGAAAGAGCACTCATGCCCGACGTGCACGAATCCCAGTCCCGGCGCACACCCCAGCGCCACAATGACCGCATGGGCCAGCCCGTACAGGCAGGCATGCACGGTGGGTCACACGGGTGCCGGGGCCGAGCAGCAGCACCGAAATGCCCGGCACATCATCCATGGCTGCTTCCTCCGTGCAGGATGGTCATCAGGCCAAGGCCGTAGGCTTTGCCGCGGCCAATGCCCTGACACAGCATCTCCCGGAACGCTTCCGGGTCGGTCACCTGCAGGATGCCCTCATAGGTCACCGCCAGCAACGTGACCGGCCGCTTTCCGTTCTTCCGGAAGTGACAGGTCTGTTTCCGGGTTACCTGAAAAGCGCCCTCCGTCAGGGCAAAGCCGTGCTTCCCGGCCTGCTCCAGCAGCCACTGTTCCTGCTCCGCTTCCAGATAGCAGGGCTTCAGGGCACCCCGCGCCAGCGGGTCCGCCGGGTCTTTCCGGGTGCGGGTCGGGTTTGCCGTCAGACGGAACTGCCAGCAGCTGCCCGGGGTCACCCGTTCCAGCAGCGGCTCGTAGCGGCGCGTTTCCGGCGCGGCACCCGTCCCGAACTGCGCACACAGTCCGGTCAGGTCGGGGAGCTCCTCGCTGAGCAGCAGCAGATACAGTTTTCCGTTCAGTCTGTCCAGCCGCCACAGCCTGCGGCGTCGTTCGCCGGAGAACGAGTTTTCCACCGCGCCGTGGAACTTCTGTGGAGAAGTCAGCGCGATCATGGTACTGCGGCGGGCGGGGTCAAGTTCTGTGCGGGACAAATACATTGCATCTCACCTCAATTCTGCAATTCCGCCATGGGGTCGTGCTCCGTCGGTTCCGGCATTTCCGGCCGGTCCAGCCGCCATTCCCGCACCGGGCGGAACCCGTACTGCCGGTGCACCGGGCTGAAGGACACCGGCAGATCCTGCCGGGGCACTGCCGCAGGGTCTGCCGGGTCGGCGTCGGCCACGATGCGCAGCTTCCCTGTTTCCGGTTTTCGTCCCTGCATGGGTTCCGTCCGGAGGACGTCCAGCAGGCTCCCCTGCCGGATGCCCAGACAGAGCGGCAGGGTGGGCGGGCAGGAGCGCCGCCCCAGATACAGCGGGTAGACCGGGTGCCGCAGAGCCGCTTCCAGCTCCCGCAGCAGAGCTTCGTCCCCGCTTTCCAGCCCTGCCAGAAAAACGGCGTCCTGCAGATAGTGGCGGTAGGTCACATAGGAGGTGTCCCGGCTTTTGGCGGTGTGAAAATCCACCAGCAGGCTGCCCTCCTGATCCGCCCGCACGGCAAAGCGCAGGCCGTTCAGCCGGGCAAGGCCCTCCGTGTCGTCCCGGCGCAGCCCCAGCGCCGCCGCCAACAGGCCGACCACGCCGCTCTTGGTGGGTTCCCGGTCGGTCTTGCGGGTCTCAAACTTGGAGTCCGAACCCCAGGCCTGCAGGGGTGCAGCCAGCCGAAGCAATAAGGTTGCCATGGTCACACCTCATTCCCGGACAGCTTCTCCTCTACGGCCTTTTCCAGTGCCGCCAGCATGGTGTTCAGCGGCATGGGCTGTGCCAGTTCTTCCAGCCCGGTACCCACCGTAAAGCTCTGCTCCGGTGCCTCTGCAAAGGTATTGTAGAGTTCCTTTGCATACTGTTTCAGCGCCATCTTGGACGGTTCTGCATAGCCTTCTTCGCTCTTGCGCACCGGCTTTTCAAAGGCACCGCAGAGGTTCACCGGCTGGTCCTGCCGCAGGGTGACGTAAACGGCATCCGGCAGGGTGCGGTTGGCAAAGCTGTTCTGCTTGCCGGTGGGCATGGAGCGGATGAACGCCTCACCGAACGCCCGGACCGTCTGTGCCGCCTGCTCTGCGCCCAGCGTGCGCACCAGCTCCAGAACATTGACCGTCGCATAGCGGTACAGGGTGGCGGAATTGTATTCCACCGTGCCCAGATGCCCGGCACCGGCGTTGTCCTCCGGGGCACAGTCGTCCACGGCGGTGAAATAGTCGAACTCGTTCTGCACGGTGTGGGTGGAGATGCTGTGGGCCACCTGTGCGGCAGCGTCATAATTCAGCGAAGGTGCCTTGGCAACCATCCGGCCAAACAGCACCATGTCCACGGTCGGATTTTCATTCAACGCATCCTCATAGGCACTATCGTCCTTGCAGTTTTCTGCAGCCAGTTTTGCCAGCGCCATGGCCTGTGCCTTTCCAATCAACAGCAATGCAGAGGTGTTATCGCTCTTTTCCCCATCCTTTTTATCGCTTTTTTTGAAGGTAATTCCAGCCATTTTCAACGCATCCTGGGACATCTTTTCCAGTTTTTTCCGATCCTGTCCGGGAAGCAGTTCAGCCAGTTCATCCGCTACAAGGTCAATTGCCCTTAACGTGCGCTTGCCAATCTCCACCTCGCCACTCATTTCCTCAGTGAACATCACGCGCATGGCGTGCTTCCACGCCTGCGAGGACACCCGGGCACGGACGGCCCCGCCATAGACAGCGGTCTTGGGGCTGCCGGTGTCGTCGCGGTTGACGCAGCTGGGCGGCACGGTCTGCAGAACATGAAAATCAACATACAGGCGTTTGGTATCCATCTCAATTCTCCTTTTCGTTCTCTTTGGTTTTCTCCGTGGGGCTCGCATAAAGGTCCCGGCCCCACCGCAAACGGACATTCGGCGCACCGTCCACAAACTGGTATTGATACAGATCCTCGGCCAGCTGCGGATAATCCAGCGGGATCCCTTCCCGCCGCAGCAGCTGGATCATCCCGCGCAGGTGGTGCGAGACTTCCGGCATGGAATCCGCCGTTGCCAGCGCGTTGAACCGCCGGAGCACACTGCTCTCGGTCCAGTCCTGCCCGGCAGACGTTTTTTTTGGCCAGCTGCCGCACTGCACCGCCCAGTGTTCTGCCCGGCTGGTTCATGGAAACACCGACTTCCCCCTGCTGGTGCAGGGCAAACAGGGTCAACGCCGTATAGACGGCCCATTCCGCCTTTGACGGGCCATTGCTGCCCTGCAGCTGCTCCGGCATGTCGGCCAGCAGAGCGCCCCACAACGCAGGCAGGTCTCCGGGCTGACGCCCCACGCCCCGGCGCAGCTCGGCAAGCTCGGCCCGTCTCTGCGGCTCCGGCAGAACTTGCAGCCGACGCAGCTGCCGGGTCACGCAGGCTTTCACCTCATTGGTTTTCATTCTGTCCCTCCTTCATCCTGTTTCGGGTACAGCTTCCGCAGGTCATATAGAAAGCTGTTATAGGCTTTGGGTGCCGTATACAGGCAGCTCTTATCCTTGTTCTTTGCCTCCGGGATGCGGCGGCCCACAAAGGCGGCAACTCCCGCCTGCTCCACCATCTGTCTGCCCAATTCTGCCGCAAGCCGGTATGCCTGCACCTGCCACTCGGCCGCCTTCTCGACCGGTTCATCCGTCTCCGGGTCAATGCTCTGCAGCCACCGCCGGAACGGCTGATCGACCGCAAAATAGAACTGCGCGCGGGCGGCTTCGGCACCGGTGTCGTTCTTGTCCCCTGCCGCAAGGGCCAGGTTCTGTGCCAGACGACCCACGATCCATGCAGCCTGCTCACAGTTGTTCACCTCATCGTCAACACAGATCTGCCATGTACGGCCCAATTCATTTAGCAGTTCAAGATTCATCGAAAGCGCATCCGTGTAACAATCTTTCATGGAGGCACTTTGCGCTCCGTATTCCACCCCAACTGCACAAACCTGTAGAATTTCTTTTCTGCTCAGCAATTTCCGGCCCTGCAAATAGGTATTCCACCAGATCACGCCGGGTTTATGGCCGCCCCTATCACTGATAGCGGAAAACTCCCGCCAGAGCTGTTTTCCCATCTCATGTTTCCGCGGATAGTAATACACCAGCCCTGTCTTTTTGTCCTCTTTTTTATTCCAGAGCGTCATCGGTTCTGCAAATGCATTCTTGGAATCAAAGAAGTCTCCTCCCAAGACCGTATAGCCCACAACTTTGTTTTCCTTCCGTTCCAGAAGGATCCGTCGAAACTGCGTCGTCATCAGCTCCGCAAAGTTATCCGGGCATGCCACCTCAGTTCGTTCGCCGCTTCTTGCATCCTCAAGCTCCCAACACGGAACATCCGGTTCCCAGAGCTCTCCGCCATCTTGCAGGAACATCAGGTTCCGCATCAGTGTTTCAAACAGATTGCTGCCTTTTACATAGATCACACCGATCCGGCCGAGCCACCCCGGCCCCATCGACGGCAGCGGCCGGTCTTTTGCCTTTTTCTTAGCCGCCGCATCGTCATAATTGTTTAAAGACACAAGCCATCGTGCAGCCTGCGGGTAGTCCATGCTTTCCTTTCCTGTTCCCGCACAGGCAGAAAACAGGCTGGTTTTATTCTCGCTTTCAAACACTTCTCCGTTCAGCTTTTTCGCTCCGAATGGACTGCCGATCTTCGCTTCCGGCACCTGCCAGAAGGGGCGCTCCGGGTGGAACAGCCAGAAGCGGTCCTGCCATTTGTCCAGGTAATCCCGGATCGGCTGTTCCGGGAAGTGCCCCAACTGCCACAATTCGCCCCAGCGCTGCAGAGCATCCCGGGGTTCTTCAAACGGTGCCGGTACACCGTTCCCATCCACGCGGGAGAACACGGTGTGCAGCACCGCCAGCAGCAGCCGCAGCATGGCGGCGTCCTGTGTGGGCATCTCGCCCGCAAGGTCCACATACGCGTGTGCATGGAGCAGGGCGTCGGTCAGCGAGACCGTCCGTATGGTACCATCCTGTGTCCGCACCCGGACCCACGGTTCCCGCAGCAGGTTAAACTCCATCGTCTCCATCCTCATCCTCCTTCTGATAGGTCAGGCCGTTCTCACGGTCGTAGTGCAGCACCTGCCCGGCAAGGTGTGCCGTGCGGCGCTCGTCCAGCAGCAGGACCAGTTCCCCGCGCAGCAGCGGGGAGAGCCGCCATGCCGCAAAATGCTTCCGGGTCTCGGCTTCCAGCGCGTCAATGGTTTGCTGCACACTCCATCGCTTGCTGAAGTACCCCGGCAGACGCAGCCTCTGCCGCGCAATCTGCAAGGCTTCTTCCGGCTGCGGGGGCTGGTCCACCGCCACACAGGGCCCGGCCGCTTCTCCCTCTCCGGGCAGAAAGCGGACATTGCCGCTGCTGTCCTGCATCATGACCAGCACCTCAATGGACGGGTCGCCGTCGCGTACAGCTGCGCGGGCACCGGCGTCGCTGGTCGCCCCGACCTCATTCATCCAGTCGTCCAGCGCATCACCGCATGCTCTCGGCGACAAAATGGCAAAGGCCTTGGCGCTGCGCTGCTTCTTGGCCTGTTCCAGCTCATACGTTCCCCGTGCCGCCGTGCTCTGCAGGTCTGCAGGCAGACAGTCCGGCTCCCAGCCGTAGGTGTCCTGTACCAGCCGAGCGATATCCGCAGGCAGCTGCACTTCCTGCGGCAGAAGCTTCCGGGTACGTCCGAGCAGCCATTCGCCATAGATGGCTGCACTACCCTCGTCAAATTCCTCGGTCCCGGTGTCCAGCACTGCACAGCGGGCTTCCTGCACCGGCTGCGGACGCGCCCGGCCCAGATGCCGGTGCAGCCGTCCGATGCGCTGCAGCAGCAGATCCATCGGGCACAATTCTGTAACCAAATAGTCCAGATCAATGTCCAGTGACTGCTCGAGCACCTGTGTGCCCACCACGATCAGCCGGTCGCGCTGCGCTGGGGTCGAGCGCTTGCCGATGCGCTCCATCAGGCGTTGTTCCTTTTCGGCGCGGTCAGGCATCAGGAACTGTGCATGGAACACAAGCACTTCAAATTCCGGCAGTTCTTCTCGCAGGCGGGCCGCAAGGTCCTGCGCTTTCCGCACCGTGTTGACGATCACGCCTGCACAGCCACCCTCCCGCAGCGCGTTCTGCAGCATTTCCGGCAGATGTTCCTCCGTCAGGGATTCCATCGTCACCCGACGCGGCGGTGTGTGCAGCGGAATGCCGGTTTGCTGCACCTGTTTTTCATCGGTCCAGGTCAGCAGCGGGTAGCCGCGGCAGGTTTTCCAGGGTGCATCCGGCAGCGTTTTCCGGTTGAGATATGCGGTCACAAGTTCGGTGCGCCGCTTGGCGGGCAGTGTGGCCGAAAGCAGGATCACCGGCACCCGGTACTCTCCCAGCCAGTTCAGTGCCCGGTCCAGATAACAGTTCATGTAGGCGTCGTAAGCATGACACTCGTCGATCACCACCACCTTGCCCGCCAGGCCGAGATGCCGCAGCATCACATGCTTCTGCTGCAAGGCCGCCATCAGCAGCTGATCCACCGTGCCAATGACAAAGTTGGCCAGAAGCGCCTGTTTGCTGCCCTGAAACCACTGGTGCACCATCACCCGTTCCTCCGGGTCGTCGGCGTCATCCTCCACCGGCACCGGCTCCTGCTGCAATTTCAAATAGTCCGCATTCAGCTGCGCCATGCCGTGCGCCAGCCGGATGGAGTGTTCCAGCCCGTCCGACTGTTTCTGCGCCCAGTTCAGCAGCCGCCCAAAAATACCGTTGGCGGTGGCCTGGGTCGGCAGACCAAAGAAGATGCCGCCCTCCCCGCAGCGCTGTGCCAGAACCTCCGCCGCTGCCAGCGCGGCCTCGGTTTTGCCCACGCCCATCTGGGCTTCCAGAATAAAAATGCCCGGTTCCTGTGCGTTGTTCACAGCCTCCAGCATAGCCTGCTGCACTTCGTTCGGAAGAAAGCCGAACCGCTCCCGGAACTCCGCCGGGTCCGCTGCGGCCTCCTGCACTTCCCAGGGAAGGGTCGGTGCGAATTTCTGCCATGCCCGTTCCACGCGGGCCGGATAAAGGCTCTCGTCGCCCAGTTCCTCTACCGGGATCAGCGGGAAATACCGGGGATTGCTGGCGATCCAGTCCGCCATGATGAGCAGGCCGGTCAGAAGGAGTTCCGTCGGGACCGACAGCTCCGGCAGCTCTTTCACGTCAGAAAAGCCGCTTTCCTGCAGGGCGTGATCGAACAGTTCCTGCCAGCAGCTCCACCAGAATGTTTTCCGTCCTTTGGACCAGTAGTTCGTTTCGTACACTCCATCCTCCAGCTGGTCCAGAACATTATTTGCCTCCTGCGGCTTGCCGTGGTGTGCCCCCACGACCGAGGCCAACCCTTCCGGGCAGCCCAGCTCCCGCAGGATTGCCTCCCCGGCCAGCGCATGGTGGGAAAATTTCTTTTTCTGCTCGTTCCAGCGGAGCTCGGTATCCTCCTCCAATCGCTGTTTTGCCTCCGGCAGCAGGCTCATGATCGGGCCGGCAAAGGCCAGCGTGATTTTCCCGATATCGTGGACCCACCCCAGAAAAACGACAGTCCGGGTCAGCAGTTCCTCGTCCAGGTCCAGATTCCGCCGCACACTTTCCGGCAGCCACTGCTGCACCAGAAACCGCATAATGCCTGCTGTGTCCCGCAGATGCATCCACAGCGGCAGCCACAAACTGCTGTTATCCGGGTCTGTTTTGCCTGCAAAACGCCGCACCTTGCAGGATCGTTCCGGTCGTTTCATCGTTCCACCTCCAAAGCATCGTTCCCATTGGCAGCCGGTGTTTTTCTGATAAGCAAAGAATAACAGATATGCCATCCCATAAACAGGACTTTCACGTTTTTTCAGCGATTTTTACTCTGTTTTTCTTCTGTTACCCCCGCAAATGCGGGGAAAATCCCTCATTGTGCTAAATCATTGGAGCAATCCCGCAAATGCAGGAAGCGGATTATTATACTATATCATGTTCTCTTTTTATCCGCATCGTCATTATAGCAACTATTTCAGTCATTTTCAACATTTTATTGTATTTTTGGATATTATGAGGCATGTTTTTATTGATCCGCTCCATTGGCCGGGTCGCGGCAGTTTTCTTCCGACGCAAAAATCCCACCGACTTCCTGCTGCGGAAATCAATGGGATTTTATCAGCATCTCTTCAGTTGAAGGCACCATTCTGGGCGGCATACACCGCAATGGTGCTCAGCAGGTCCAGTTCCGCTTTCTGGTAGGTCGTGCGGCCGATGTGCAGCTGTTCCAGCACGTCGGCCTCCTTGCGGTGCTGCAGATAGCGCAGCTGCAACAGATCGGCCCGGATGGGATCCGCTTCCTTGTAATAGGCCATGCTGTCCTCAATGGCCTTTTCCCACCGGCGGTTCACCGGCGACCGCGCCCACTGCCGCCGGCCATAGGCCAGCAGGGCGCTGCGGGTGGCATCACGCTGTTGTTTTGTCATTTCGGCTTTCTCCTTTCTGCAGCGGCCAGGCTGCGCTCATAGCGGTTCTGGGTGTCAAAAAAGCAGGCATCCCGCTCCGACATCGTCATTCCCAGCATCGCCGACAGATTTTCGGCTTCGTTCAGTTTGAACTGGGTCTGCCCCTGCAGTTTGCTGTGCAGCGCGCTCTCGCTGATGTGCAGCGCGCGGGCCACATGCCGCAGCTTGTAGCCGCTGTCGCGGATGTATTCTTCGATCAGTCTGGTATTGGCCATGTTCTCCGCTCCTTTTTTGTCGGTTTCACGTCGTTCAACAATCTTTGGTTGTAGTATAGTCGTAAGTTGATTGTCTGTCAACCGATTTTCAAAAATCGCGCGAAAAAAGTTGATTTTCGCCCACTTTTCTGGTATACTGCCTCCAGAAGCACCCATTTCACCGCACAACCATTCGTTTTTGAACGGAGGCGTCTATGTCCGAACTTTCCACCCGCGTCCGGCTGCGGCGCGAAGAACTGGGCCTCTCGCAGGAGCAGCTGGCCCAGCGCATGGGATACCGCTCCAAATCCTCCATCACCAAGCTGGAAAAAGGGGTCAACGACATCCCGCAGTCCAAGGTGGAGGAGTTTGCCGCTGCATTGGAGACCACCCCCGCATGGCTGATGGGGCTGGAAAACACTGCGTTTGTCCCGCCGGGGTTTGAGCCCCTGCCCGAAATGGTGCGGGTGCCGCTGGTGGGCAGCATTGCCTGCGGCTCCCCCATCACCGCCGAACAGAACATCGAATGCTACATCGGCGTTCCTGCCGCATGGCACGCCGACTTTGCCCTGACCTGCCACGGCAGCAGCATGGCCCCCACCATCTGCGATGGCGACATCGTCTGCATCCGCTGCCAGCCTGAGGTAGAACAGGGCGAGATCGCCGCCGTGCGGATCGGCGACGAGGCCACCTTAAAGCATTTTCACCGGCAGGGCGACACCGTTATGCTTCTGGCCGACAACGCCGCCGTCTGCCCGCCCATGATCTATGCCGGGCCACAGTTGAACGAGATCCAGATCGAGGGCAGAGCCGTGGGCTTCTGCAGAGGTTTATAATATGAGCAACGAAACCATGACCCTGAAGGTCATCGCACACATCCACACCGCCTTCCCCACCAAGTTCGGCATCCCCCGACAGAGCGGGCTGGTGGACGGCCTGCGGGGCGAGATCATCTTCACCCCGGAATACCGCAACGCCGATGCCCTGCGCGGACTGGAGGATTTCAGCCACATCTGGCTGGTGTGGCAGTTCTCCGGCGCGGTGCGGGAGAGCTGGTCTCCCACCGTCCGGCCCCCGCGCCTGGGCGGCAACACCCGGATGGGCGTGTTTGCCACCCGCTCCCCCTTCCGGCCCAATCCGCTGGGCCTTTCCAGCGTCAGGCTGGAGGCCATCGAGCACCGCCCGGAGGTGGGCCCGGTGCTCATCGTGCGGGGCGCAGACCTGATGGACGGCACCCCCATCTACGACATCAAGCCCTACATCCCCTACGCCGACTGTCACCCGGACGCGGCGGCAGGCTTCACGGCACAGACCCAGACGCACAGGCTGCGGGTCGAATGCCCGCCGGAGCTGTGGGAGACCGTGCCCGCTGCCGAGCGGGACGGCCTGCGAGGCGTGCTGGAAAACGACCCCCGCCCCTCCTACCAGCACGACCCGGAGCGGGTATACGGAATGGAGTTTTCGGGATTGGAAGTCCATTTTGTCGTAGATGGTGCTGTTCTGACCGTGACCGGCATCACCCGCCGCTGAGAGGTGCCGCCGTGGAACTGCGTACCATCAACACTTTTTTGCATATTGCGGAGCTGCACAGCTTTTCCCGTGCGGCACGGGAGCTGGGGTATTCCCAATCGGCTGTCTCCGCACAGGTGGCCCAGCTGGAAGCCGAATTGGAAACGCCGCTCTTCGACCGGGTGGGCAAAACGGTCCGCCTGACCGATGCCGGGCAGACCTTTCTGACCTATGCCCGCTCCCTGCTGGCCACAGCCGAGCAGGCCAAGGCGGCCCTGCAGCCTGCCCGGCAGGTCAGCGGCACCCTGCGGGTGGCACTGGCGGATTCAGTCTGCAGCACCTTTCTGCCCGACCTGCTGCAGCGGTATCACGCCCTCTGCCCGCAGGTGGAGCTGGTGCTCCGCACCGCCACTGACGATGAGATGCTCCAGATGCTGGGCTCCAATCAGATCGACCTGGCATACACGCTGGACAAGCCGCTGCTGCAGCCCAGCTTTGTGCTGGCTGTGGATGAGCCGGAGCCCATCTGCGTGGTGGCCCCCGCCGGGCACCCATTGGCCGGGCAGGCGGAAGTCACGCTTCAGGAACTGGCCGGGCAGGAGTTTCTGCTGACTGAGCGGGGCATGAGCTACCGCGATGCCCTCGACCAGTGCATGGCAGCGCAGGGGCTGGCCATCAAGCCCTTTCTCGAGCTGGGCAGTGCTTCTCTGCTCTGCCAGATGGTCGAGCACGGCATGGGCCTCTCCTTCCTGCCTGAGTACATCGTACAGAATGCCCTCGCCGCCGGAACGCTGTCCCGCCTGAATGTCCCCGCCTGCCGCGTGGAGATGCGGCGGCAGCTGTTCTACCACAGGGATAAATGGCTCACCCCCCAGATGAAAGCGTTCATCACGCTGGTGCAGAGATAAAGTGAACCTCCTCTGATTTTCCGTCAGAGGAGGTTCTTTTATCTTTCTTTTCTATTAATTTTCAAGAATGGAATACTTGGAAAGATCGAAGAGATTTTCATTTACCTTAGTGCTAATAGAATTGTAGGTTATAATATTCTTAATAGGTTTCATATCGGTAGTGTAATATAATCCTTCCACCACACGGTATTTCAATACGTTGCCATCGAAGCAGTAGATGTATCGCACCTGATTTCCGTAAACGTTCTTCTTCTGGATCTCGGCATAATACTCTTTTCCGTTCACTTCATAGGTTCCTGTTGTCATTGTTGCAATTTCAGCAGCAGTCGGGAAATTACACCCGGTCTTTGCGGAGTTAAGATAGGTCTTTACCATTGATTCTGTCGTCTTTGTCGCGCAATTCCCTTCTATCATATAATAATCGCCGCCCTTTTTCAGAACCGTAATGTACGCTTCACCCGAATCCTGATAATTGACAGAGTAGATGTCATCCCCACGAACTGCGCATCTATAATGTGTTACGTAGCCATCCATATCATCCACATAATCAGCATCAATCGTTCCAGTTGTATACAGCAGAAGTTTTGTCGCCTTATTCGCAGTGTTCGTGCTTGAAGAACTGCCCGAACTGCTGCTGGATTCAGAAGAAGCAGAAGACGGAACTGGAAGCATTGCTTCCTGCTGTGCCGTTAGATTCTGCCGGAGAAGAAGGTGCCTCACCCCCTCCATCACAGCCTGTTAACAGCAGCATCACCATTGCCGCCATTACCGCAACACAGGATAATAACCGTAGAACATTCTTTTTTAACCGCATAAGAATCCACTCCTTTTTATGTAAACCCCATATTTATTTAACTACATAGACTATTTATATCTATATAGTTTATTTGATTATACCACGGTCCATCCTATACTGCAAGATAGAAATAAACTGTGCGGTCAAAAATTAAACTGCATAGACAAGTGAGGATTTTATGGATTATGTCGCTGTCGGCAGAAGAATTCGTGCCCAAAGAAAAAAATTAAGCCTTTCCCAAGAAGAGTTGGCTGAGATGGTCAATATCTCCACCGTACACATGAGCCATATTGAAACAGGCTATACAAAACTAAGTCTGCCCGTCCTCGTCGATCTTGCCTGTGCATTGGGTGTTCGCACAGATGATTTGATTTTTGACAAAGAATCTCTGGCTCGAGAGGAATTGTTAGAAGAGATCACCCTTGAACTCCGGGATTGTCCCAAAAATCAACTCCTTACACTGCGGCAGATTCTGTCAAGTTCAAAAGATGCTATTCAAAAATATATGGTCAATTGAACCTCATCTCCGCATTTCTCTTTTCAGCGGCTCACCCCCCAGATGAAGGCATTCATCACGCTGGTGCAGAGATAAAGATAGCGATAAAAAAACAAGCCTTTCCGTTGGTGTCACACTGTGAGGTGCACCATACGGAAAGGCTTGTTTTTTACATTATTTTTTCAACAGGTCGGAAAGGCACTGCACCGTCCGGCCATGGTAGCCGGTGACGGTCTCGGCGTGGAGCAGGCTGCTCAGGACGCTTTCCTCCACACACTCGGCCACCGCCCGGAACAGCGGGTTGATGGCATCATCGTGGAGCATCTCCATGGGCAGGAGGGCTTTGTCCGAGTAATGCGGCATCCGGTTGGCCGTGGTAAAGGCCAGAACGATCTCACCCGAACCGTTGCCGCAGGCACTGCCGGTGCGGGAAAGCCCCACCAGCGCCCGGTGGCAGAGCCGCCGCAGCTGGCGCTCGCTCAGGGGGATATCCGTTGCCAGCACCGTGATGATGGAGCCCTTGTCCTCATGGGGCGGGATGCGGGCTTCCAACAGCTCGTGGATGGGTGTGCCCGCCACGATGAGGTCATCGAAGGTGGCATGATTGGAGAGCACCATTGCCCCGATGGTGTAGGACTTACCGTCCAGCTCCACCAGCCGGGAGGCAGAACCGATGCCGCCTTTCAGCCCGTGGCAGCGCATTCCGCGTCCGGCACCCACTGCACCCTCGGCGAAATCGGCTTTGCAGTCTGCCAGAGCGGCAGCCACATGCGCCTCGGTGACATGCAGGCCCCGGATATCGTTCAGGCCGCAGTCGTTGCACTCACAGACGACCGGGTTCACACTGCCGGTGGTCTCGCAGATATCGGGGTTGCGCTCCAGCATATATTTGACCAGCGCCGTCTCCACAGTGCCCACACTCAGGGTGTTGGTAAACAGGATGGGGGTCTCCAGCGTGCCCAGCTCATCGATCTGGACAAGGCCGGTGGTCTTGCCAAAGCCGTTGATGACATGGCAGGCCGCCAGCACCTTGTCATGGAACACATCCCCGGGGTGAGGCAGCAGCGCGGTCACACCGGTCTGGATGTCGCCATCCGCCAGTGTGCAATGGCCCACTGTCACGCCCGGCACATCACTGATCTTATTGCGCTCCCCGTGGGGCAGATGCCCCACCCGGAAGCCCCATTCATTCTTATCGATTCCCATAAATACCTCTCCGTTATTGCTTTCCAATACTGCCCCTCCTGATAGGAGAGGCAGAAAAACAGTCGTGCGTAAACCTGGCTTCCCCATGGGGGAGCTGCCGCAGGCGGCTGAGCGGGTTCACCCCTCAGAGTGCTTCACGCGCTGCATCTCTCCCAGATCATAGGGGGTGTTCTGGTAGACGTAGTAGTTCAGCCAGTTTTCATACAGCAGATGGGCGTGCGCGCGCCAGCGGAAGAGCGGCGGCTGGCTGGGGTCATCGTTGGGGTAGTAGTTTTTGGGCACTGCAATGGGCAGACCCTTGGCAACATCCCGCTTATACTCCGCATCCAGCGTGTATTTGTCGTACTCCGGGTGGCCGATGACAAAGATCTGCCGGCCGTTCTCGGTGCTCATCAGGAAAGGCCCTGCCTCATCGCTCTCGGCAAGGATGCGCAGCGCACCGCAGTGGTCAATATCCTCCCGGCTCATGGCGGTGTGGCGGCTGTGGGGGGCATAGAACACCTCATCAAAGCCGCGCACCAGCGGGTTGGAGGGCCGGATGACCCGGTGCTCGAACACGCCGAACATCTTGGCAGGCAGCAGCTCCTTGCGGATGCCGTAGTGGTAGTACAGGCCCGCCTGCGCACCCCAGCAGACATGCAGGGTGGAATAGACGTTCGTCTCGCTGAAATCCATGATCTCGCACAGCTCCGGCCAGTAATCCACCTGCTCAAAGTCCATGGTCTCCACCGGAGCGCCGGTGATGATCATGCCGTCGTAGCGGTTATGCTTCACCTCGTCGAAGGTCTTATAAAAGGCCTCCAGATGGGCCGCGGAGACGTGCGTTGCCTCATGGCTCATCGTCTGCAGCAGGGTCATGTGCACCTGCAGCGGCGTGTTGGCCAGCAGCCGGGCGATCTGGGTCTCGGTGGCGATCTTGGTGGGCATCAGGTTCAGGATCAGGATCTCCAGCGGGCGGATATGCTGGGACGCTGCCCGCTCCCGGTGCATGACAAAGACGTTTTCCTCGTACAGGGCATCGTAGGCAGGCAGAGTCTTGGGAATGATCAGCGGCATAGTGTCGTACTCCTTTGGTGCGGATATTGATAGCGGCCTCGCCCTCTCCGTCACGGCTTACGCCGTGCCACCTCCCCCAAAGTGGGAGGCCTTGGCAAAACCACAAAGTTTATTTTTCGCCAGAGGCTCCCCCTTTGGGGGAGCTGCTGAACGAAGTGAAGCTGAGAGGGCGAGCCCGTTTGCCTTTTAGATCTTATCCAAAGCCTGTGCGATATCTGCGATCAGATCCTCAGCGCTTTCCAGACCGCAGCTCATGCGCACCAGCTCTGCGGGCACACCGGCGGCTTTCAGCTGCTCATCGTTCATCTGGCGGTGGGTGCTGGAAGCCGGGTTCAGGCAGCAGGTGCGGGCATCGGCCACATGGGTCTCAATGGCGGCCAGCTTGAGCTCCTTCATAAAGATGCTGGCAGCTTCGCGGCCGCCGGCCAGACCAAAGCTGACCACGCCGCAGCTGCCATTGGGCAGATACTTTTCAGCCAGTGCGTGGTAGGGGCTGGACTCCAGGCCGCAGTAATTCACATAGGCCACCTTGGGATGGCTTTCGAGGAACTTTGCCACGGCCATGCCGTTGGCGCAGTGGCGCTGCATCCGGACATGCAGGCTTTCCAGACCAAGGTTCAGCATATAGGCATTCATCGGGGACTGCATGGAGCCGAAGTCCCGCATCAGTTGAGCCGTTGCCTTGGTGATAAAGGCACCCTCTTTGCCGAAGCGCTCGGCGTAGGTGATGCCGTGGTAGCTGTCGTCCGGG
>ERZ857775.725-NODE-725-length-46053-cov-8.978934_pt1 | contig 46053 bp, 37 predicted proteins | sample MGYA00519698_ERZ857775 | MGnify/ENA primary metagenome ERZ857775 (study PRJEB31778, sample SAMEA3449363) | human gut metagenome | biome: human gut; feature: human-associated habitat; material: faeces | place: United Kingdom | collected 2010/2012 ...
GCCATAGGCAGATGTGGGGAGATCTGATTGAAAGAAACCCACGTGTGTTTGCACGTGGGTTTATCTCCCGATGCTATCTGCTGCACACTCCGGATCACCATTAGCGGGGTAACATATACCGGAACAAACCGGTAAATAACGACCGCAACAAGGGTTGACAGGAAGAAAAAGAGCAGCAGACTGCGTATGATACGAAGTATTTTACTTACCGGCTTCCGCATCTTTTATCATCTGTTCGCTGGCGTACATGTATACTTCTACACGACGATTTTGAGCAGCTGTTAACGATTCGTCATACTGTGAGTAACCTACACCTTCTACTGTTTTGAATTGAGAAGGCTGAACGCCACAAGATTGCAGGTAATTTTCTACTGCATAAGCACGGTTGTTCGAAACCTTCTGATTGGCTTCCTGCGTACCTACCTTATCGGTATGTCCGATGATTGCAATATCTAAAGTCGGATCGCTTTTCAACACACCGGCAAATTCACGCAAAGATTGTTTGGCGGCATTGCTCAATGTAGAAGAGTTGAATCCGAAAAGGATACCTGAGTCAAAAGTCACTTTTACAGCAGCCAATCCATTGTTGTCTGTGATTTGCTCTACTTGTGCACCTTCGATTTTGGCAGCTTCTTCTGCTTTCTTATCCATTTTCCGGCCAATCAATGCACCAGCAGTACCTCCGACGGCTGTACCGATAGCAGCACCGATAGCAGCGCCTTTACCCTTACCGGCGATACCACCGATAATTGCACCTAAAGCAGCACCTGAACCGCCACCGATCATTCCACCTTTAGCGGTATTGTTCATTGATCCACAACTTCCGAATACTAAAGCCATACTTAGGAAGAAGGCCATAAACTTAATCTTTTTCATACTTCTTATTAATTTATTAGTGATAAACTCTAAAACGAGGACAAAGATAAAAAAATATTTAGTTATGCCGTCGTTCCTTTCTCTCAAAAACAACTAACTATGCAATTTTGTTGATGGAAAGAACCTTTTTTCGTATAATAATGAACCACATCAGCAGGATTAATCCCTTAGCAATGGTTGTTACACTAACTGCCCACCAGATACCTTCTACTCCCATACCTAAACGGACGAAGAAAATGGCAAGTGGAATACGCATGTAATTACATGTGATACTGATGACGGCAGGCGGTACTGTTCTTCCGATACCATAAAACACGCCCTGCATGGTAATTTCAAGCATCATAAAAAGTTGGGAGTATCCGTCTATCCGAAGAAAGACGCCTCCTGCCTCATAAGCAGCCTGTTCCGGTACGAAGATGGCAAATACTTCATTTCCAAAGAAAATAAACAGGAGTGTGCAGAACGTACCGAATATTCCCGTCATCCATAAAGTGGTGTGCCATGCTTTTATAACTCTTTCCGTTCTTCCGGCTGCATAGTTCTGTGCTATGAAGGCGCTCAATGCTGTAGAAAATCCTTGTGAGGTATTCCATGTGATGGCTTCTATCTGCCCTCCGGTAGTAAAGGTCATCAATCCGATGTGCCCGCCTTGCTCCGAAGCCGTGCGGCACAGGAACATATTGACAAAAGCAAACAAAGTGTTGAGGGTAGCTACCGGAAGCCCCAATTTCAGAATACGGTACGTATATCTTTTCTTTAGTTGAGTGAAAAAAGGAAAGCTACCTAAAAGTGCATCACGGAAACGTAATTGATATATAAAGATACTGCATACGGTTGCCTGGGAAATCCAGGTTGCATAGGCAGCTCCATTAGTTCCCAGTCCGAATCCGAAAATAAAAAGCGGATCGAGCACGATATTCAGTATTAATCCGGTCCCACTGATATAAAAAGGAACTTTGCTTCGTCCGGCAGCATTGTAGATACCGGTGAAAGCCGCCGAAAGAAAAACGAAAGGCATCGCTGTGGAAACTATCCGGAGATAAGTTACGGCATTGTCGGTAATATGCGGAGCGAGTTCGTAGATACGTATAATAGGGCCTGCCAATATAAACAACAATGCTCCCCAACATATGGATATAAGAAGTGCGATCGTGATATTGTGTGAAGCGAAGTGACGGGCGTCTTCCTGATTTTGCGCTCCGATGGATTGTCCGACACTAACTTCCGATCCCACCTTATTCAATAATGAAATAGAACCGGACATCCATGTAAGTATGCCTACCGAACCGATTGCTGCTACTGCTTCACTACCTAAACGCCCTACCCATGCCATGTCTGTCAGGCTATAGGCCATTTGGATGAAGGAGGTTGCCATAATAGGCATAGCCAGATTGAATAATTGACGGTTTATGGATCCGTGGGTTAAGTTTTTTATTCCTTGCATGGATGATTCTTTTGCTTGTCGTATGAAATGAGGCGCAAAGATATGAAAAACTATGCTCGGATATATCTATTCCTGCCGCGATTTTTTTCATTGATATCAAAGTATGGATACAATGTCTTTTTAATGGAATAATGTTTTCTTATGTAGAATGAAGTGCGTTGAAATATTCCGGTAATTGCAAGCTGTTTAAGTATTTTTAAATGGCCGGTCGGGCAAATCGTACTAAATATTTGGAAAATATGCTCTATTTTTGAAGCGCAATAATGGAAATTAATGAAATACATCTCTATCTTATCTTATGCTTTTGCGTTTCTGTTTTTGTACAGTCAATTATCAATGGCAAAAGACGTTGCGAGTGACGATTCGTTGTATACAAGAGAATATATCTCGCAGATATACATAGCAGAACCGGAACGTGCATTGAAACTATTGGATGAAGCGGAAAATCGGGGAACCATGTTACCATACCTTATTAGCGATTTGCGTAGCATGGCTTATCGTAATATGTATATGAATAAACTGGCGTTTGATTATGCCCGGAAATCGTATGTCCTCGATTCTGTTTCACAAAATAATCCGGAACACTTGCTGCAAATGACGATAGCCTTAGCCGAACTTTCAAATCTGCTCAGTGAATATAAAGAAAGTATGAGGTATGCAATGCAGGGTATTGAATTTGCTCAAAGACAAAATGATATTAAGGCTGAAAGTAAATTACTTTTCTGTATCGGTGAAAATGAAAGGATGCTCTCTTTAAAAGAAAGAAGTTATGAACATTTTGATACGGCCATCCGGTTATTGCAAAATATTAAAGACAGGGAAGGGGCGGCCATGCTGTCGTATTTTTATGGGATAAAAATGGGGTATCTGCTTGATGACTCCCGCTATGATGAAGCTTTGGCGATAGGACTGCAACGGGAGAAACTGATTCATGCGATAGATTCGTTATATCAGACTCCGGAAGGGTATATTGACCGGCAATATGCTTATGTGTATTCAAAATTGGCATATATCTGCCATTTCAAAAAGCTATATATGGAGGCAGAGAAGTATTTTAACCGATATCTGTCTACCAAAGCTGCCTTGACGCCGGACGGGCAATATGATGCGACCCCATATCTGTTACTGAATAAACAATACGCGAGAGTTGTTGATATATGTGAAAATTTTAGGGCTGTATTACAACATCAGGATACTATAAACTTGCAGTATTTAAGTGTTTTGCAGAAACAAGTGAAGGCTTATCTCGGGTTGCATGACTTTAAAAAGGTGGCGGAATTGCGTGAGTCGATTTTGACAATAGTGGATAGTATGAACACTCGTGAAAAACAGAACGCAGCATTGGAATTGAGCACTGTCCATAAAATGAATGAAAAGGAAGAGTTTATTAAAGAGCAGGCTTTTCAATTGAAAGTCAGGAATATCTCGATTTTCTTTTTCACTTGCATTACAGTTCTGATTCTATTCATACTATGGCGAATGTGGCGTCATACCTGTATTATCAAATATAAAAATCAGACTTTGGTCAAACTTATCAATGAGCGGATTGCCGGCATTGATGAAAAAGAGAAAGTGACCGGGGATGGTAATCGCAATGTGGATATAAAAGAAGATAAAGTTTCATGTATTGTAAGTTCCGTTCAATCAACAGGTGATGTACAAAATGTATCAGATAATACAGAGGTGAATGAAGAAGAGCAAGAGAATAGAATATTATTCAATAAGTTGAATACAGTCATCATGCAGGAAAAATTATATCTTTCTTCAGAACTTGCCAGAGAAGATCTGGTGCCGTTAGTGCGAATGAATAATGCGCGTTTTGCCAAGATGATAAAAGAAAACACCGGAACTAATTTAAGCGGATATATCAATGATTTGCGAATCACCCATGCGATCAGGTTACTGAAAGAATATCCTAATTATACACTAAAGGCCATTGCCGAAGAATCCGGATTTAATAGTATGCCTACTTTTCATATCTTATTTAAAAAGAAAACCGGAATGACTCCGTTTGAATTTAAAAAAGCCCAAAACGAACTGGAATAATTGTTGACAGAATATTGCTGTCTTTTTATAGTTGCTGGATAATACATTTATAAAATAGCATCGGGAAATCAGCTCCCATTCCGTGGGGCGTTAATGTGCCCGAATACTTGAAAATGATATTTGTATGTCTTTGAATCTTATAAATATTCATTTATATTTCTTTGATTTATAACAGGTTAATATTTTTATTAATAACTTTAGAACAAATCTTAATATCTTGTTTTAAATATTGTAGCCGCATTCATCTCAAATACACTTTCTTTACGTATAATATTGTATAATTACATTTGATGAATGTATGGACAAGAAGAAGAAAAGCCACAAAAAAGAATTTGACATAACAAGTGCCTTTTTAGCCAATATAAATCATGAAATCAGAACTCCCTTAAATGCGATCGTTGGATTTTCAGATCTGTTGGTGGATGCTGAAAATGAGGGTGAACGGAAAGAATACGTTCAGATTATCCGCGAAAACAATGATATACTCTTACGTTTGCTGTCTGATATTATCGATATTTCTCAAATAGATGCCGGAGAGCTTGATTTTGAAAAAGATGATGTGGAGATTTCTTCTGTGTGTAAGGATATTGCATGTGTTATGTCTTTCAGATTGCCGGCTGGTGTTGAGTTGTCAGTGGAGAATGATTTACCGGAATGCCATATCGTGACTGACAGGAAAAGATTACATCAGGTTATCACAAATTTAGTAGCTAATGCCATTAAATTTACTCTTAGGGGAAATATCGTGATAGGATATATATTGAAGAATAAACACATCGAGTTTTATGTGACTGACACTGGGATCGGAGTTGAAAAAGAACAGCAAGAAAGGATCTTTGAACGTTTCGTTAAATTGGATGCTTTTTCACAAGGCGCCGGATTAGGGCTTTCTGTGTGTCAGGTTGTAGTAAAACAATTTGGTGGGGATATAGGTGTAGAGTCCGAACCGGGTAAGGGTTCGCGGTTTTGGTTTACACATCCTTATACCACTTGCTTGTAAAAGTGCTATTTATATTTTAAAGCAGATAATATGAATGCTCTTTTGATTTTCTGCTGCCACAATGCCCGATCAAAGGTTTGGCAGAGAAAATATTCACTCTAATTCTTTTGCATGAATGTTAATTGTCTGCAATGCATTCAATATATCGGTTGAAGTCACTCCATGACATTCTATTCTTAAGATTTTTTCCCAATCTTCCAAGTCCACGTTCCATTTGTGTATTTGGGGAAATTGGATGAAAAGAGTTTGGATGAGCTTCATATCTTGCTTATCCTTTATGGAGGTTCGGAAAATCAGAATTTGTTTTTGCATATTGGGACATTTTTTGTTGTGAATCGTTTCGTTATCGGATGTTCTGTTTTCTGTTCAGGGCGCGAAGATACATCAATAAAAGTTTCTATAAAATTATTTTCGACGAACGCCCTTATTGTTTATGACGAAATGTATGATCCGGGCGACCAATAGGGATATTACTTATGTGTAGTAGAATGGGTACTTTCGCATGCTGTCTACTATGCATATTGATAATTAATATAATCTTAACCGAAAATTACTTAAAGAGTGGTGATTATTGAGGTTTTATTTTTGCAATTGCTTTTAATTGGCAATTGTCTTTCCTATTTTTGCATAATTCACGACATATATGGATATGCAATATATATTTGTGCGAATATTTGTGCTAAAATTTGAGAACACATCACCAATCTATAGCTTTGGATGAAAATATTGAATACTTAACTGAGCGGATATGAGATTAAGCAGAATTATTTTGTGTATAATAGGGTATATAGTTTTAGATAATTTTCAAGCAGTTGTTTGGGGGCAGACAATCAGTGGTAAAATAACAGATGACAGCCAACAGCCTGTAGACGGTGCAACTATCGTGTTGCAAACGATGGATTCTATCTATGTAGGTGCATCCATATCCAATGCCGACGGCACATTTCTTTTAAATAGCCAGCCGGAGGAATATCGACTAATTATACAGCATCTTTTATATCAAACGAAACAGATAACGGGCCAGGGAAAGAGTGTGGGGATCATTCAGCTTCAGCCCAAAGATTATGCTTTAAATGAAGTTGTAGTAAAAGCGGAACGGCCTCTTGTAAAAGTGGAAGATGGGCGTTTAGGATATAATCTTACGGCTCTCGCAGAAAGCCAAGTGGTGAATAATGCCTATGAAGCATTAACGAGATTACCGGGAATACAAGAGGATAGGGGAACATTGACTTTGGCGGGAGCAGGAAGTCTGACTGTAATCTTGAATGGGAAGCCTACAACGATGGATGCCGGGCAACTTGAAACCCTTTTGCGGAATACTCCGATAAACCGCGTAGAGAAAGTGGAAGTAATGTACAGCGCCCCTCCCGAATATCATGTACGGGGCGCAGTTGTCAATGTTGTTTTAAAGCGCTCGAATGATTACGCTTTTCAAGGGGAAATAAGCGCTGACTACAAGAACAAGTACTTCAACAGTGGCAATATGAAAGGAAATTTTCGCTTATCGACACCTAAAATGGCTTTTGACGTATTGTATGGGGCAAATAATGTGAAAAACATGGAATATATAGATCTATATTCCCGGCATACATTGAAAGGCGAACTATATGATATCACACAAAACGAACAATTGCGCAGTAAATATTGGAATCATAATCTTAGAACTGCATTTGAATACAACTTTGACGATAAGAATAATATCAATATAGCATATACCGGCAGCTACACTCCCGACCAATACAACAATAGCCGGACAAATGGTAATTATCAGACCAGTAATGTAGACAAATATATTGATACTCATATGAATAACATCATGTTGCAATACCATTCGGGCTTTGGGCTTGATATCGGTGGTGATTACACCCGTTATATTTCCAATAACAATCAGAGTCTGTTGGCCGATTATACGGATGGCGATCTGAGCCGTTTCTCTATGGTCGGTGGGCAAAGGATTGAGCGGTATTCTGTTTATGCAGATCAAAAACATCAGCTATCTAAAGAATGGAATTTGGGATATGGAGTGTCTTACCGGTTTGCGAAAGACCGGGATTTTCAGACTTACAGTCAGGTGACCGGTGATATCCATACGCAAGATACTTATTCCGACCTGAAAGAACAGACCACCGGTTTTTATGTTTCATTAGGCCGGAATTATGCATCGGGAACTTCCTTTTCCATATCTGCTACGGGGGAATATTATACTATTGGTAATTACCATAAATGGGCTGTTTATCCGCAAGCATCATTGACTTATCTTAAAACTCCGAAACATATATTCCAACTCTCATTGTCTACGGATAAAACCTATCCGAGTTATTGGGATATGCAGTCTTCAGTGAGTTATCTCAACGGATATACGGAGTTGTGGGGGACACCGGGGTTGAAACCGATGACAGCTTATAATTTAAATGGGAGTTATATCTTGAAGCAAAAATACATCTTCAATTTGTTTTTTATGCATACGTCAGACTATTTTGTCCAAGCTCCGTACCAATCTACGGAGAGACTGGCCTTGATCTACAAAAATACGAATTGGAATTACATGCAGTTGTGGGGTGTGAACCTTATCCTTCCTTTCAAAGCGGGAAATTGGCTTGATTCCCGTTTGTCTATGACCGGGATGCAAATGCATCAACGTTGCGATAACTTCTTTGACATTCCCTTTGACCGGAGAAAATGGCTCTTCAGTAGTTCGTTGGACAACGCGTTTAAAATCAATAAAAACCTCTCTTTCGAGTTAATTGGCAATGTGCAGACTCCTGCTATACAAGGAACATTTGATATAGGGACCGTTTTCGATCTTACTGCTGGGGTAAAATGGAATTTTGCCAATGATAAAATAAGTTTGTCGGCACGCTGTAACGACATTTTTAATGAAGGAATGCCCAAAACAAAAGTCCGTTTCAAAGGACAGTATCTGGATATGAATAGTGCTGCTTATTCCCGGGCTTTTACGGTGCATTTCAGTTTTCGTTTTGGCGGATATAAGAAAAAGGAAATAAAAGAGGTAGATACATCCCGTTTCGGCATGTAATTTAAACGGATACAAGGGGATTGAATTCGGTTCAGTTTGAAATCTTGGGGATTAACTTTTGTAAATTCGAAAATCCCTCAGGTTTTTACGTTGATCCGTTTTTACATTTCCCCGTGTAAACCAGCATAATTTAGGTATAAAAAAAGAGAGCTACTATTATGTAACTCTCTAATTTTCAGTGATCCAGCTGGGGCTCGAACCCAGGACCCCAACATTAAAAGTGTTGTGCTCTACCTGCTGAGCTAGCGAATCAATCCTTGTTACTTTCTTTCGAAATGCGGGTGCAAAGGTAGAACATTTTTTTATAACTCCAAAGGATTTCAAACATTTTTCTTATCTTTGTGCCATTATCAACAATATACATTATTAATATATGGCTGCTGACGATAAAAAAATTATCTTCTCGATGGTTGGAGTAAGCAAAGCTTTCCAGCCCAATAAGAATGTGTTGAAGGACATCTACCTGTCATTCTTCTATGGAGCTAAGATCGGTATAATCGGTCTGAACGGTTCCGGTAAATCTACCTTGTTGAAGATTATTGCAGGTTTGGAGAAATCCTATCAGGGAGAAGTTGTATTCTCGCCGGGATATTCTGTGGGTTATCTGGCACAGGAACCCTATCTGGACAACACAAAAACGGTAAAAGAAGTGGTAATGGAAGGCGTTCAACCCATTGTGGACGCACTTACGGAATACGAAGAAATCAACCAGAAATTCGCTCTGCCTGAATACTATGAGGATCAGGATAAGATGGATGCTCTTTTCACCCGTCAAGGAGAGTTGCAGGATATCATTGATGCGACAGACGCATGGAATCTGGATAGCAAACTGGAGCGTGCGATGGACGCCCTTCGCTGTCCGCCCGAAGATCAGCCGGTGGCAAATCTCTCCGGAGGAGAGCGTCGTCGTGTTGCCCTCTGCCGCTTGTTGTTGCAAAAACCTGATATTCTGTTGCTTGACGAGCCTACCAACCACTTGGACGCAGAGTCTATCGACTGGTTGGAACAACATCTCCAGCAGTATGAGGGAACAGTTATTGCAGTGACGCACGACCGTTACTTCCTCGATCATGTTGCCGGATGGATTCTCGAACTGGATCGTGGTGAAGGCATTCCTTGGAAAGGTAACTACTCTTCCTGGTTGGAACAAAAGACCAAACGTATGGAAATGGAGGAGAAGACAGCCAGCAAACGCCGTAAGACCTTGGAGCGTGAGTTGGAATGGGTACGTATGGCTCCTAAAGCCCGTCAGGCAAAGGGTAAGGCACGTCTTAACTCTTACGACAAACTCTTGAATGAGGATGTGAAAGAGAAGGAAGAAAAACTTGAAATCTTCATTCCTAACGGTCCTCGTTTGGGCAACAAAGTCATTGAAGCCAAGCACGTGGCTAAGGCATACGGAGACAAACTGTTGTTTGACGATTTGAACTTTATGCTACCCCCCAATGGTATTGTCGGTGTGATTGGTCCTAACGGTGCAGGAAAAACAACGCTGTTCCGCCTGATCATGGGGCTGGAATCGGTAGACAAAGGCGAATTTGAAGTAGGAGAGACTGTAAAGGTGGCGTACGTCGACCAGCAACATAAGGATATTGATCCGAATAAGAGTGTCTATCAGGTTATTTCGGGTGGCAATGAATTGCTTCGTATGGGTGGACGTGATGTGAATGCGCGTGCATATCTTTCACGTTTCAACTTCTCCGGAGCCGATCAGGAAAAACTTTGCGGAGTGTTGTCCGGTGGTGAAAGGAACCGTCTGCACTTGGCAATGGCGCTGAAGGAAGAAGGGAACGTGCTGTTGCTCGACGAACCTACCAATGACATCGACGTGAATACATTGCGGGCATTAGAAGAGGGATTGGAAGATTTCGCCGGTTGTGCAGTTGTTATTTCCCACGACCGTTGGTTCCTCGACCGTATCTGTACACACATCCTTGCTTTCGAAGGCGATTCCAATGTATTCTACTTTGAGGGTTCTTATTCCGAATACGAGGAAAATAAATTGAAACGTTTAGGCAATGAAGAACCCAAGCGTGTTCGTTACAGAAAGTTAATGACTGACTAGAGAAAGTAATAGACTGAAATAATTCTAATACTTTCAGTTTCAAAATAAAAGGCTCTACAGGCATTGTAGAGCCTTTATTGTTTTATAACGCAATAAAATGTTTATCTCTCTTAAAATTTTGTAGTATAATCGTAACGTAGTTCTAAATAATATTAATTATATTTGCCGCAGTTTTAAGATCAAACAATTAGTATTAACTAATCAATTACATTATGCAAAAGAGAATGCGATCTTTTTTAGTGTTGGCTATGTTGTTTTTTGTCATTGCAGTGAATGCGCAAGTCACAACGGCAAGTATGGGTGGTAAAGTTGTTGACGCCACTAATGAACCTCTGATTGGAGCGACAGTCAGAGCGGTACATAATCCTACAGGTACGGTGTACAATACTATCACACAGTCTAATGGACAGTATCGTTTTCAGAACCTTCGTATTGGCGGACCTTATACTGTGGAGTTTTCATATGTTGGATTTAATCCCGAAAAGGTTTCCAATATTAACTTAGTGTTAGGAGAAGATCGTACACTAAATGTTGTGATGAAAGAAGATGCACAGGCTTTAGGCGAAGTCTTGGTTGTTGCAGATAGAAGTTCTGTTATTTCCAAGAACCGTACGGGTGCACAAGAAATCATTACTCGAGATAAAATGGATAAAATGCCTTCTTTGAGCCATTCGTTAACGGACTTTACAAAATTAACTCCGATGAGTAGTGGCAATAATTTTGCAGGAACTTCTTATCGTTTTAATAATGTCACAGTGGACGGTGCTTCATTTAATAACTCTTTTGGTCTTAGTTCTTCATTAGGTGCAGCAGGTACTGAACCTATATCATTGGAAGCTTTAGAACAAGTACAAGTCATGATTGCTCCTTATGATGTTCGTAATGGCGCATTTACAGGCGCAGGAATTAACTCTGTGACAAAATCAGGTTCAAATCAATGGCATGCTTCTGCTTATATGTATACGAAGAGTCCATCAATGACTGGTTATAGACAAAAGGATGATATAAATACAGTAACAGAATTCTCTAATCATCAATATGGTATAAGTCTTTCGGGGCCTATTATTAAGAATAAACTATTCTTTTATTTAAATGGTGAGATGGATCGTCAGGAGAAGCCGGTTAACTATAAACCTAGAGCGACAAAGAATGACGAAGTTACTGGAGAATTTTCTTTTGCTGATGCTCAGACCTTAGAACAATTATCTCAATTCTTGCAGACTAAGTTTGATTATAATCCGGGAACTTATAATGTAGGTAGTATACCAACAGAAGCGGATCGTATTACTGCCCGTGTTGATTGGAATATTAATCAGAAGAATACTTTAAGTGTGAAGTATTTCTATTTGAAATCTTTTGCAACAAACAGTCCTAGTACCTCTGGTGCTCCAACTAATGGTAGAGGAGCTAATGCCTATGCAATCCCGTTCTCATCATGTTATTATCGTACCAATAATAATTTTAATATAGTGATGGCGGATCTTGTAACCAATATAAATGATCGTATGTCTAATACTTTGAAAGTGGGTTATTCTGCTTTACGGGATTATCGTGATATGGACGGAGGCTTTTTCCCACAAGTTGATATTTTGGATGGAACTTCCGCAGGTAATGCTTTTACGACGTTTGGTACTGAGGTTAATTCCTATAACAATATGCTGAATTCGGATATCTATCAGATTCAGGATAACTTCACTTGGATAATAGATAAACATCAATTGACGTTCGGTACACAAAGTGATTATCGTAAATTTAAAAATGGTTATGGATATTCATTTGCGGGTTCATGGCGCTACTCCAGTGTTGATTCGTTTTATGAAGATGCAAACAATTATCTTGAATGGAAAGAAGCTGGAGCGGATCCTGCCACGAGACCTAAAACATTAGCAACCTCATTCAGCCAAAAATATGCAGTTCAAGGAAATGGATTTCCTTATGCCTATGTTGATGTTTTGTCTTTGGGATTTTATTTACAGGATAAATGGAGTGTGACTCCGAATTTAAACCTGACTCTTGGGCTTCGTGTAGATACTCCTATCTTTTTAACTGATTTGGATAAGAATGATGAGGTGATTGGTCTGACATTCCAAGGTGGAGAAAAGATTGATGTATCTAAATACCCCAAAACTAAACCATTATTGTCTCCTCGTTTAGGTGTTAACTGGGATGTATGGGGAGATGGTAAGTTGCAAGTTCGTGGAGGTACAGGTATTTTTTCTGGTACTCCTCCTTATGTATGGCTTAGTAATCAAGCTGGTAATAATGGACTATTGTTTGGTGATCTCGAGAAAGGTCGTCCTTTTGACGGCATTGCTCTTGTAACTCCTACTAAAGAGGACATTAGAACATCTAAAATGGATTTAGCTGTAACAGACCGTGATTTTAAATATCCACAATTGTGGAAGACGAATTTGGCTGTGGACTATAGTTTTGGAGATGGTTGGATTGCAACTGTTGAAATGCTTTATAATAAGGATTTGAATGCTATATATCACAGGAATATCGGTTTAAATGATCCTGTAGGTTATGTACAAGAAGGTTCTGGTAAGGAGCGTCCATTTTTTGCAACTGGATACGCAAATGATAGAAAAACAGGTTTGGATTATCCTACCGGATATTATATAACTGATCGTACAACAAATGTGATTCAGATGAAGAATACAAGTAAAGGTTATTCTTTCTATACAACTCTTCAATTGCAGAAGAACTTTTATCATGGAGTATTGAAAGGGTTATATTTGAATGGTTCTTATTCATTTGGAAAATCAAAAAGTGTGACAGATGGCTCTTCCTCTGTTGCCTCTTCCGCTTGGAAATATCGCCCGGCTGTTAATCCTAATGTAGAAGAAACAGGTTATGCTTCTGGTTCTTTCCGGGGACGTTTGTTGTTGCAGGCAGCATATACCGCAGAATGGAGTAAGAACGCTTCTACATCAATCGGTGCTATTTATCAGATGTATCAGCCATTCCGTTATTCATATACTTATAATGGTGATGTAAACGGTGATGGTCAGAGTATGAATGATTTGATTTATATTCCGAAAGATAAAAATGATATAAATATTGTTCTTGCGTCTGGTGATACTCGTACAAAAGATGAAGTATGGAATCAGATAGATGCATTCATAAATCAGGATGATTATTTGAGTAAACATAGAGGAGAGTATGCAGAGCGTAATGGTGCTATTACTCCTTGGGCACATCAGTTGGATATCAACATTACTCATGATATTAAATTACCATTGAAGAATGGACAGGTTCATACACTACGTTTTAGTTTTGATATTGCTAATTTCTTAAACTTATTGAATAAGGATTGGGGGGTACAGAAAACAACTGTTTATGGTGGTAGTAGTTCACCTCAGTATCAATTCTTGACGATGACTCAAGTACCTACAAAAGAGAATAATTATACTCCTGGTTTTACAATGCCATTAAATAATAAAGAAGTGGTAATAGATACGTTTAAAGACTTGAATGCACAGGCCTCTCGTTGGCAAATGCAATTTGGTATCAAATACTTCTTTTAATAAAGTTTGGATATAATAATACAGAAGAGGAGGATTCACCTAGTGTTGATTCTCCTCTTTTTTTATAGCTTCATCCTCATCACCACCGGATTATGATCGCTATAACTCCAGTCCGGTGAAAAGTAATCCGTACTTTTCAGTTCCGGAGAGTGGAGGACATAGTCAATTCTTAGTAAATGCTTGAAAAATTTGAAAGTATACATATAGCCATGTCCGCTTGTCTGGAAGCCATCTTGCAGTTTATCACCTTTCTTGTCACCTGTCTTATCACCTTTCCTGTTACCTTTTATGGTGTGATAGACATAAGAAGACGGTAGAGAGTTGAAGTCGCCGCAAACGAGGGTAGGATGGGGGGAGTCGGCTATCAGTTGTTTGAGGACATCAGCTTGCCCGGCACGTTTCCGGAAGTTCTCGTGCAGACCGTCTATCAGAGTCAGAGCGGCACGTTCCGCTTTTTGGGTATCCTCCTTGTAAAGCTCTTTTTCCAGTTTTCTTTTGTTACGGGTCACTTCCGTTGTTTGCAGATGATTATTAAACAGGCGGATCGTGCAACCGGGTATTTCGATGTCACACCACAGGCTGCAATTCTTAGAGTCAGGATAGGTGATAAGACTCTGTTCCCTGATAGGATAACGGCTGAAAACAGCCAGTTGCAAAAGCTCCTTTCCTTCGGGAGCGGAAGGAATATACTGATACGGCCAGTTAGAAAAAGCGGCACATACACTGTCAATGTTAAATGAGGAATTGATACCGACCTCCTGCAAGCAGAGGATATCCGCTTGCAGATTCTGCATTTGAGTGGCGATACCTTTGCAGGAATACCCCATATGTTCGTGGTTGAAAGCATCCACATTGTAAGTCGCTACGGTCAATATTCCGGGTGTATAGGTTCCCTGCTTGGCTATCGGCTCCGAAGCCGGGCTGAAAAGAGGAAACTGAAAGACGCAACTTATATACCCCCAATTACCGAATAAAGCAATGAGAGAAAGGAAAACCCAACACCGCCAGCGGATCGTCCAATAAATGGCAAAAGCCAGATTAGCCAATAAAAGTACAGGCAACCCTAGACCGATAAAAGGGATAAGCTTGAAACTCTCCGGTGTGGCACTTCCGGCAAAAGCACCCACAAGAGTAACACCTGCCAAAACACCTGTCAGCAGGATAGAAAAATAGTAGAACAGTCTATAAAAGGCTTTCATAGTAATCTTAATAATCTTACTTTATTCTCACACAATATTCTGGTTCAGATACAGCCGCTCTGTCGGCAGCCATTCGTAGCCATTCCGTCGTCAACTATTTACAGTCATTCCGTCGTCAACCGTTTACAGTCACTTCTTCGGCAACCACTTATTGATTACCTCTTTCAGTTTCGACTGAGCTATCGGTTTCGCTATGAAGTCATTGCATCCCGCTTCCATCGCAGCTTTCACATCATGCTCATAGGCAAAAGCACTCTGAGCGATAATAGGCACCGTAGCAGACAGTTCGCGAATGATCTTGGTAGCCTCCAGTCCATCCAGATTCGGCATTTTGATATCCATCAGAATCAGATCCGGCTTCACCTCATCGTACAAGAGAACCGCTTCCATACCATCGTTGGCACGGACGAGACGATACTGCTTGCTTAGAATAGCGTTCAGTAAATCATAGTTACTGTCCGTATCTTCGGCAATCAGGATGCAGACCGTTCCTGTTCCAGTTCCTGTTCCCGTTCCCGTTCCCTTTCCCTTTCCTTCATTCGTAGAACCACCGTTTCCACTCTGCGGCACCTCCTCTTTGTAGAGCACAGTCTTCATCTCCGAATCGACCTCTTTGGGCGTTTCCTGTGTATTATACGGCAGAGTAAACGTAAACGTTGTGCCCACGCCCACTATTGAACTGACGGAAATCTGTCCGCCGAGCCGTTCCACGATAGACTTGCAGATAGACAATCCCAGTCCCGTTCCTTGAGCGTGATTATTCAATTTGGCAAAACGCTCGAACACACGTCCTACCTTTTCCGGTTCGATTCCCGTGCCCGTATCCGTTACATGAAATACGATCTGGCCATCCACCAACTCATAACCATACTTGATACAGCCTTCCTTCGTAAACTTTACCGCATTCCCGATCAGGTTTGAAATCACCTGGAACACCCGGTTCTTGTCCGTCTCTATCCGCAGGCTCTCGTCCGAAGGCTCATAGACAAGTTGCACACCCTCCGGCGTGCGGAATATATGCGCATCATGTATCTCCTGACACAAATTATGCAGACTTGTAAGCTCAAGCGAAAACTCAATCGTTCCCGACTCAATCTTCGAAAGATCGAGAATCTCGTTAATCAGTTGCAGCAGACGCTCGTTGTTGGCTTCCACAATATTATAATACGTTCTCCGTTCTTCCGCGTCATCACTTTCGGCTATCAGATGCGAGAAACCTACAATTGCATTCAGCGGTGTACGGATCTCATGACTCATATTGGCGAGGAAAGCCGATTTCAGATTGTCGGACATCTCCGCTTTCTCCTTCGACGACTGGAGTTCCCGCTTGATCATCTCCAGCTCCGTGATATCCCACTCAATGCTGACGATGATAGGAGAGGACAACTCGTCACCATCCACCTTAATCTTCCGTTTGTCAAGAATAATCAGATTCCCGTTCCTGTCCTTTCCCTCAGCTATCCAATGCAGTCCTTTTCCGGTAGCAGCCACCTCAATATCCTCCTGCCTCTTCTTTTCCGCTACAATCGGCGGATAGAAGTCATAGTCATTCTTGCCCACCGGATTATCACTGAAATGATCGCGGTTGTACGATTCGCGGTTCCGATACACATATCTGAAATCATTGTTAATCTCTTTCACCACAATCCCTGCGGGAAGATTATTGATTGTCGTATCCATAACCCGGTTGAGTCGTTTGATCTGCGCCTCATACCTCATTCTTTCCGAGATGTCATGAGCGAACGACCAGAAACTCTCCTCGCCGGAATCACTGATAACGTTGTACATCGTACATTCGTAAGCCAGAATATCCTTATGAATTTTAGAAGGATGATGCGCTATAAACGTATTGTTACCGTTCTGCACCGCATTCCTGCACCGTTCCTGCCAAGCCTCTTCGGTCGGCATATCTGCGGCGACATCATAGATTTTCAACCGGCTGATATCCATATTGTCCGCCAGACCGTGATTATGCAGAAAACGTCGGTTGGCAAAAATCACCGTACCGTCGGGTTTGGCGGCAAAGATACTCTCTTTCGCATTATTAATGGCGTGAGTCAGCGTATTGATGTCATTCCTCCGGTGCTGGAGAGCGGTGATATTCTGAATATACCCTTCTATATTGCAACTTCCGTCGGGCAGTTCCTCCCGCAGATAAGTCTGGATACGCACATAGAAAATATTCCCGTCCAGCCGAATCCGGTAACTGATACTTTCCTGATTGAATTCCGACACATTCTTCTCGCACCAGTCCTTGAAAGCCGGGCGATCTTCCTCCATCATCAACTGCTTGTACGTGTCGAAAGAGATATGCTGCACACCCTCCTTGCACAATACCCCCGTGTATCCTGTATAATGAAACACGTTTTCCGCTGTATTATACATCCAATGTCCGATCTGCGCCACCTTCTGAATCTCGCGCAACGTGCGGTTTGCCTGCTCCAACTGGCGTTTCACGTTACTTCTTTGCGTGATATCCCTATATTGGCAAAGCACCATGTCGTCATACGGATACATGAGACACTTGAAATAGAACGTCTCATCCTTCAGCTCCAGCTTGAAGTTTTTGCTGACACTCCGCTGTTCCCCGATCACCGTCTCGAACACCGGCATTACCTTATCCCGTGTACGTTCCGGCAAAAGTTCGAAAATATTCTTCCCTAAAAGAACTTCTTCCTGCAGAAACCATAAATCGCAATGAGAATCGATATCCACACAGATACCATTCCTGTCTATCAGCAACATTGTGTCTGCCGTCAGTTCCAGAATTCTTTGTGCATTGTTTGCATTGTGTAATGTTCTGTCCATGTATGATTTTTTTATAAGATAACAAAAGATTTCGCAATTTGTTTTTACTTCTCCGCCCGTTTCGCTTTTTCCCACGCTCCGTTTCCTTTTCTCCTTTTCAGGTAGCGGATCCCTTTCAACACATTGATATTCATAAAAAGAAAATAATAAGGGATGAAGAGTATCTTGTTCTTAATCTGCCTGGTAGACAGATAATAGCCCCAATATCCCAACCCGTAGAAGAGGAGCTGCATCCCGAGCAGTACTCCGTAGAATACCGTCGAACCGCCCGACAGCAGAATCGCCACGTTCAGCGGCAGGAGTGCGAACAGCAGGAACGGAGTGACCGACCACCTCAACACCCGGTGCGACGTATATTGAAAGCTGAGCATCCCGTAGCGGAACGGGTTCAGCAACGGGCGCAGCCGCCAGATAGACTGCAATCCTCCCGCAGCGATGCGCACCTTTCTTTTTTCTTCCTCCCTCATATCCGCCGAACCGCTTTCGATGGCGTAGGCATTGGTGCAGTAAGCAATCGTGTACCCCTTCATCGTGATTCGCAGCGATAAGATAAAGTCGTCGAGCAACGTATCCGGTTCCATCGCCTCGAACAGTTCGCGGCGTACGGCAAACAGTTCACCCGCAGCCCCCACCGCCGAATATAGCCGTGCGTCCAACGCTTTCAGCGTCGACTCATACTTCCAGTAAATCCCTTCGCCACCGGCGGCAGCCCCGTCCTTCGTCTGCACGGCAATCCGTTTCTCTCCCGCCACGCATCCCACTTTCGGATCCTGAAAAGCGAGTACAATCTCCCGTATCGCTTCCCGGTTCACCATCGTATTGGCGTCCGTGAAGACAACGAGCGGAGTGTCTACAAGCGTCATTCCGCGCGTCATCGCAGCCGTTTTCCCCTGCCGGAGCGGTTGGAAATGCACCGTCGCCTTTCCCTGCCAGCGTGTCTGCAAGCGTTCGTTCGTTCCGTCATCGCTGCCGTCCGTCACCCAGACGATGTGCAGCTTATCCGCAGGATAGTCCAGCTCAAGACAGTTCTCCATCTTCTCGTCCACCACCTCTTCCTCGTTGAAAGCCGTGATAAACAGCGTCACCTCCGGCAGTTCCCCGTCCGTTGCCGGGAGCGAGCGTTTCACCGGTTTCACGAAAAACTCTTTCAGCTTGACAAGGATGTAAAGCAGGATTCCGTAGCCCAGATACGTGTAGAACACAACGAACAGGGCAAACCAGAAAAGTATTTCGAGACAAAGAGCAAGTGTGTTGTTCATAGTTATGTACAATTATTGATTATCTGATTCTATTTAATAATTCATCTTTTTCCTTCATTTAGCTTTTATTCTTTTAGTCGCATATACTCTTCCAAACTTATCGGAGAATGCTTATGGGTTTTATTTTTTACTTTATTTTTCACAATATAATATAAAGCGTTACCGATCTTTGTCAGCTCTTTCATCGCGCTTCTGCGCGGGTACATCTGTTCCACCATCTGCCTGCTCCATGGCTTAGTGAAGAAATCGGCATACTTTTCATCTGTCGGGTTGATGATAAACTCGATATCATCTTTCCATTCGCATCGGTTCAACATCAGATTCCCTTCGGTAAACCACAATAGCTTATATGTCAGCGATTGGTAGGGCAGATAATTCAGAAACAGTTCCCCGTAGTTATTCCCGTAGTTTCCCGGCATTCTGGATTTCTCGAAAAGAATCAGTTTGTTGTCCAAGTAAAGAACCACCCATTTGTGAGATTTCTTGGGAAAGAGAAATTCACCCAGCAGGCTGGGAGTCTCCATGTATCCCCTTTTCGCCACCCTGCATTGCTCACGGATAAACTCTGCGGGGTTTTCCACGTGCTCAAGCACTTGATTGCAAATCACATAATCGAATGCCTTATCTTCAAACGGCAAATTCTCACCGTTCGCATTGACCAACTCCTGATGCGGATACACCTTCACGTTTCCGCAACGATGGAAATTACTGTCCAAATACTGCTCAACGATAACGTTGGCTCTGAAAGTCGGATTATGACCGGGACCTACTTCCAATACCTTGTCTTTCTTTCCGATCTTCAAATCATCTCTGTCATACGGAATACGGGTAATCATAATGCTACATATTATTTGTTTGGGTTATCCCCTTATATCTTCATTTCTTTTATATCTTCTTTCCTTGCATCCTTTTCCTTGTTGCTTTTTCTCACGAGATTACTCTCCTCATCCTTATATTCCTTCTTCTTGGTAAAAAGTCCTCCGATCCCCCTCAGCCCGTTGACCACACGAACCTTGAAACTATTGAACAGCGACCCGTCGGCTCCCACCGTGCCATACCCCGTGACGGCACGTGCGCGGCGTTTTCTCACAAAAGCTATTTTCCCGAACAGTTTCAGTTGCAGCGCCAGATACCCGTCCTCGCCCCGGATGATGTCCGTGCGGATGCCCGTTTTCCGTGCCAAATCCGTGCGGTAAGCGAACACCAGCCCCCGCACACTCAGCTCCGGACGCTTGAACGATTGCAGCCACAGATGCAAATCTCGGGTAGCCTCGTACAGCTTCAGTCCCACCCAAGAATGCTCCTCGTCCGGAATATAGCTCCATAGCGAACTTACCCCGACAACGCCCGGACGCTCCAGCGCATCCACCATCGTCTCCACATACTTGGGCGGGTACATCGTGTCCGAATCAATGTTGATGTGATACTTTCCCCGTGCGTGGTTCAGCCCGCAAAGGCGGGCGAAACCGCAACTATGCTGCGTCTCCGTATAATAAGGTACTCCGCACGCCTGAAAAATCTCCGCCGTGCGGTCCTTCGATTCATTATCCACCCCGATGATCTCTACGGGATACTTGCACTGCATCTCGCTCAGCGACCACAGACAAGCCAGCAGATGTTTTTCCTCGTTGTAGCCTATCAGCGAGACGGTAACCACCGGATTCTCGCTCTGAAGCCCGGCGATCTTCTGCCGCACTTCCTCCACCACCGCTTGAGGAGCTTCCGCAAACGGTCTCTCGTACACCTGCAAATATTTCTTATACCAAACTCCCATAACTCACTTCCTGATTTATTAAGCGTACTACTTATCTGTTCAAGAACACCGTTTATTTATTTATCGTACCGCTTATTTATTTATCGTACCGTCGGAACCACCTTTTTCCAAAGCCTCCTCGAACAACTCCTTCCATTGCTCCGCGATATGCTCGATCCTGAAACGTTCCACATCCACCCGTGCCTGCCGTCCCATCTTCCTGCGCAGGTCCTCATGCTCAATCAGATAACAGATCTTCTCCGCCAATCCCTCGATGTCACCGTTCTCCACCAACAACCCATCGCGGCCGTCTGCGATAATATCTCTCGGTCCGCACGGGCACGTGAACGAAACGGGGGGCACCCCGCACGCCATAGCCTCGATGATGACCATTCCGAACCCCTCATAGCGCGAGGACAGGACAAAGACAGAACTCTCACAATACTTATCCACGATATTCTGCACCGTGTGTTTGAGCAGGCAACTCGAAGCTACCCCTTCCTCATTCACCTGCCGTTGGAGTTGCTCGCGCATACCGTCCCCGTAGATCGACAGCGTCCAGTCCGGATGTTTCCGGCTGACGATGCTCCAGGCACTCACGAGACGGTCGAATCCTTTTTGCGGCATATACCTTCCTACGGCAATCACCTGTTTTTGCGTGCCGTCCGACTGTTGGTCGGGGAGGAAAGGAAGCGGGTTGTGAATCACCCTCACGTTGCCCAGTTCCGTCCATTCGGCGGCGTCCTCGTTGCTCAGCACGACGAAATAGCGTACTTTCCGCAGTTGCCGGATCAGTTGCCGCATCCAATACAGCTTCACCATCCGCTGCACGAATCCGGGAAGGCGGTTATCGGTGAACTCGCGGTAGTTGGACTTGTTGAAATGGATTTCTCCCAGCTTGACACTGCCGTCCTTCATCTCACAGATGAAGTTAATCTCACGCCGCAGCAGGGACACCGTGATATCCGGACGGATTTCGCAAAGGCACTCGTTCAGCCGCTTCTTGTAAAGCCGCTGTTTCTTCGAATATCCCGAAATACGTTTCATCAAGGAACGCCCGTACATTTCGTCGTAATTGATACTGAGTTGATGAAGCGTGATGGACGGATGAAGCGGATAGTAAGGCTCTTTCCCTTTTCCGTCCGTCAGGATAATATGTATGTCATAGCCGAAATGCTCTGCAAAGTAATTCGCTTTCAGAGTCAGTGCCCGTTCCATACCGCTGGGATAATAGAGCGAAGGAATGCAGTAGGCTATTCTTAATTGTTTATTCATCAGTTGTTTTTTTAAGTCCGACCTCCTCAATCACCTTTTGCATCTGCGCTTTCCATGACAGCGGGCGGACCGACTCCCGGATCTCAACCGGTGAAGCCTTCAACGACCGTTGAAACGCAATCAGCTTCGGGATGTCCACCGCCGACTCGTCCGCAGGCACCTTCCACACATACGGCATAGCGTCAAAGTCCGCATCCGTCTCCGAGTAAGTGAAGGCGAACCCGCGTGCCGCGTACTCCCGGTTTTTCAGCGTCTTGATTTCCGTGATACCGCTCCGGTGGCGTCCCAGACTGCCGATGGCAAAGTCCGCGCGTTCAAACTGCTCATCGAGTTCCTCTCCGTGCAGAGGTCCGTGCAGAATCACGTACTCCTCCAGATGATGGTCGCGTATCACGGGAAGAATCTCCTCCCGTTCCCGTTCGCCCGACAGCGGACCTACGATATGGAAATAAACCTTATACTCCGGATTCGTCCGGTAATACTCCGCGAGGCCCCGTACCAGGCGGTCGAACCCGTGCCAATAGTGCACCTCCGCCACACCGATCAGGTGCAGCTCGTGTGAAGTGTCGTTCTGCCCGTTCCGCAGCGGGATAGCGTCGAAATCGATCCCGTTGGAAATCCGGATCGTCCTGCCTCCGAAAATCGTTTCCGCGTTGGAGAAAGTCACGATGCCGTCCAGCAGCTTCGCCATCCGGTGGCGGAAACAACGGTCCACAGCGAGCGAAGCCCTCATAGACCGTGAGATGTACTCCTGATCGTAAGGATATGTCGGTATCTCCACCGCCACTTTCGCCCCCGTCTTTTTCAGGCGTTCCACCAGCCGCAGCGTGAAAGGGTTGGCGTTGTGATAGGAACGGATGTACACAAAATCTATCTTCTCCCGTTGCGCGTACTTCACGATAGGCGAGTAGTAGACACGTTTCAGCAGCTTCGCCATCGTCCCTTTGCCGAAATCGGCCATCACCTCGTCGTCGATCATCAGCCTCCGGTTGCCGAAAGGCGTGGTGTCGTAGTAACACAAGCGAACATCCGCTCCGCACTTCTTGAGGGCCTTCACTTGGTAATGTATTTTCTTACTGATTCCGTTTGCTTTGTCGAAACCGTGAAATATCAGAAATAAGGCTTTCATGCGTGCTCTTCGTCTTGATGTATGTTGTCTATTCCGTTCATTTATTTTCCTTTTCCTGCCATGCTTCGTATTTTCCCAAAGAGGTCGTACTCACGCGTAGCTTGTATATATCCTCCAAAGATAGTAAAACTTACTATACTTTTTACGATTATTGTAAGAAAAATATTTATTTCTTCCGTCGCGTACTGTATCGGCAGGAGAATGGCCGCCATCAACAGGCTTACCGCCAGCGGAGAAAGGAGCTGACGGACGAACGGCAGGACGCTTCGCCGGAAAGTCACCCGGTACATCTGCCAGTAGCATTGCGCGAAGTTGACGGTGAACGTGACGACGATGCAGCCTGCCACTGCCGTCAGCGTGCCGAAATAGAAGATTCCGAGCAGCATACCCGCCACGTTGAGCGCGGACGAGAACAGTCCGCACACGAACAGGCTCTTCGTGTCGCCCGCCGCCTGGAAGATGGAGCCGGAAGAAGACAGCATGATCTGAATCCCTACGGACAGTGACAGAATCCGGAAAACGGGTACGGACGGCAGCCATTGGTCGCCGAAGATGATCAGCGTCACTTCCTCCGCCGTGAAAAAGAGCAGCACGCTGAGCGGCAGTCCGATGAAGGCGAGAAAGCGCAGGATGCGTTCGTAGGAGGTGGCGAGCTTCCCTTTGTCGTCTTGAAAATCGCTGAATATCGGGTGCATCACGGGGGTGATCACTTGTGTGATGTTCTGCAGGGGAAGCATCATCAGACGGTAAGATTTTTCGTAGTATCCCAAGTCGGACATTCCCATGTATTTGCCTATCAGCAACTTGTCGAGGTTGCGGCTGAAATAGTTGATGACATTGAACAGGAACTGGTAGGCGGAATAGGAGAATATCTTGCGCAGCACGGTCAGTCCCAGCGTGAGGCGCAGGCGTTGCGGATAGCGTTGGTAGGAGATGGCGAATATCAGTATGCTGGATACGATCGGGTTGATAATCAGCGCATACAGTCCCGCTCCGCAGAGTGCTGCGGTGACGGCGGCGGCTCCTGCCGAAATCTGGATGACGAAGCTCCGCACGGCGATGAACTTGAACTCCTTGTTGCGGTAGAACAAAGCTCCCGGCACGATGGTGGCGGAAGCGAAAAACAGGTTGACGGACAGCAGCTGGCACAGTGTCCGCAAGATGTCGCTGTTGTAATAATCGGCTATCAGCCACGACGCGGCGAAGAAGAGCACGCTTATGCCTATGCCGGTCCACACGGTGAACGAGAAAATATCCGACAGTTCCTCCCGTGTCAGCGTCTTGTGCTGCACGATGGCGGGGGATACGCCCATGTCCGTGAACAGGTTGAAGAAGGCGATGATTACGGTGGCTATCGCCACAATGCCGAAGTCGTCCGGCGAGAGCAGGCGTGCCAGCACCCCCGCCACCACGAGCGAGATGACGACACCGCTGTATTTGGCGAGCGCCGTGTAGAATACTCCGGAGAAGAGCTGACTTTTGAGATTACCTGCCATTTATCGCGTCTTTATAGACTTGAGCATACTCGCGTCCCGTTTTCTTGATATTCATGTTGTCGATGGCGTAGTCGTAGTTTGCCTCCCCGTGTTCGTAAGCGGCATACCGTGCGCCGGTTTCGAGCGCGCGGACGATATCTTCCCGGTCGTCGGGGTCGAACGAGGGGTTTCCGGTGATGGCGAGCAGCTCGCCGTTATTCCCCGTATCGGGACCCACCACCACTTTGTGGTAGAGGAAGGCGAGGGGGATGTTGCCGGAATTCAGGATATCTTTGCGTGGAATCATTACCAGGTCCGAAGCTGCTATATAATAAGGTAGGTCGCAACTGTCCACCAGGTCGTCGTTGCCTCCGGCTCTCAGATGCAGCCAGCGGTTGAGCAGGGGCCTGACCACGTAGTAGCCGAAGCGCGAGAGCCACCTCTTGAGGAAGTTCTTGCCGTACCCGTTGCGTCTGGAGAAAGGGTAGAGACGGGGAGCGAGCAGCAGTTTATGCGGTCGTTTCCATGCACGGAATGCTCCGAGCACCATGCGTATCTCTTCCCGGTTGCGGAATTTGCCGAAGGCGGTGACGATGAACGCTCCCTGCGGCAGATTGAGGTATTGGCGTGCGCGCGCCGTGCTGATATCCTCCTGATAGGTATATTCATAAATATGGTGGAGGATGACGACATTCCGGCTTTGGGGGTATCTGGCGGCAAAGTCATCCGCGCTGAAATGTCCCATGTGTACCACGATGTCGCTTTGCGTCTCGATGATGTCGTAGGCGCGGCTGATGATGTCGTTCGCGTAGTGCGGGCGCTCGTTGTGCCGCGTGTAGACGAAATGCGCCCCGCGCGAACGGAAGAAACGGATGCGCTCTTCGAGCCGGCGTATCACGTCGGGGTCGTCGCAATTCCAGCCTACTACTTCTTCCGGCCATTGGAAGTGTATGATGTCATACGCCGTGTCTGATTCCCAAAATGCTTCTTTGGAACATCGTACGTCAATACCCGTCATGCGGATAGCGTCGCATAGAATAGGAGCGAACAGATTGTCCGTATCACTTATTTCTCTGAATACTATGAGCGCTTTTATTGCCTTGTCATTCGTCTCTTCACAATCGTTCATGTCCTTACTTTTGTATCCTTCTTGTGCCACAAAGGTAGTAAACTTATGATAACTTTACCCGTTTTTCCGATTTCTTTTTTCCCTTATCTTCTTTTCCTTCTCTTTTCTCTTCTTTTCCTGTTCTTTTCTCTTTTTCTTCTTGTCCTGTTCCTTCTTCTTTTCATTTTCCTGTTCTTGACTTTTGCTTATCCGCAGGTGCATGGATTTGCTCAGTAACGCCTCTCTCGCCTTTTTCCTCCGTTCCAGTTCTTCCGCGTCGGGGTGCTGTTCGAGGAGGATTTCGCCGGGAAGGTAATCGTCCAGTTTGTCGGGATCTACGGTTTTGATGATGACGCACTGCCCGTTTTGAATCGCCTTGATCATCGTCTTTGAAAGATGCAGGACGTAGAAATTGCACTTCAAGGCTATGAAATGCGTGTAGATCACTTGCGCGTACGATAATATGCTGTAATTCCGGACTTGTTCCATGTTCCATGTCGTGCTGGAATTGATGGTGGTCTGTCCCGCTACTTTCTCGTGCGACAGGGGCGATACGGTGCGCTGGATGTTCAGAAAACGTCCTAACGTGATGTGGACACAATATTTCAGTCTCTCTTTGATTACCTTGTCGTCATTCAGGATGACATTTGACTTCATTTTCATTTAAAAACTATTTTTATTTATGGTTATTATATTGCTGCAAAGGTTGTTAAAAGAATCGTAATAGCCCTCTGTTTTTTTCAACAAGTGTAACCGAAACATTTAAAATACCTTTGCGCTCACTGAGTTAGCTCGTCCGAAAAGGATGATTTTCGTGAATAATTTATTAAAATAGAAAGAATAATGAAGAAGGATCAGTATTTTAATCTGGAAGTAAATCTGCTGAATGACGATAATATCGCCGGTATGATGTCGGAACTGGATGCGGCGGAAGCGCTCGGCATTTATGTGATGTTGCTGTTGCACCTGCGCACGAAAGATAATTATGAGGCGTCGTGCACTCCGCTTTTGTTGAGGGCGTTCGCGCGGCGGTATGACCTTGAGTTGGATATGCTGGAAAAGGTGCTCCATGATTATAATCTTTTTGAGGTGGACGAGGAGCGGCAGACGTTCCGGGCTCCGTATCTCGACCGGGTGATGCAAAGGCTTGAGGAAAAGTGGAGAATGGATACCGAAAACGGTAAAAAAGGAGGGCGCCCGAAGAAGCGTGCGAAATGCGCTGAAACGCCCGCCACCAAAGGGCGAAAACCCAACGAAACCCAAGAGAGGAGAGAAGAGGAGAAGATAGGTATTACTCCTGTTGTAAACAACAGCAGCAATACCCCCGCGGGAGAAGCTGCTGACGCTGATACGGTGGTGGCGGAGAATTCGGGGGCGGTGGAGAGTTCGAGGATTAGGGGGACTTCGGGGAAGACGGTTATTCCGGAAACGGGGGAGAAGATTTCTGCTACGAGGACTTCGAGGGCTTCGGAAATTACGGGGGCTTCGGGGAGTTCGAGGACTTCAAGGGCTTCGGAAACTTCGGAAGTCCGAACTGCTTCTTCCGTTCCTGTTGGAAGGGGAATGAGGATTCGGGCGGTGGATGAGGAGGGGCAGCAACCGTTACAGCCGGTGCTGTCTTGGGAAACGCTGGTAGACCGGCTTGCCGACTCACGCTTGTATATGGAGTTGGCGGGGCAGCGTTCCGGTCTGGGACGGCTTTTTATCGACCATCAGCAGCAGATTATCGGTCTGTTCAAAAAGCATATCCTTCTCTACGGAAAAGAAGGCGGCTTGCTCTTTTTTGAGGACGTGAAACGCTATTTTTCCAATTATATCGCTGCCGGATCGCCTACTTGCCGTATGCTGCGCGAAGAGTTGATGCGGGAAATCAAGGAGCGGGAGAGCAAGGATGTGAGCCGTTTTGAAAGTATTGTGGATGGAAAACGGATGTATCTGGGACGTCTTATTCCCGACAGCGCACCGCCGAGACCCGACAACTCGGCGGTGTGGGATGATGCGCACAAGAGATGGGGGCATTAGCTTAGCACACATCCGGCTGCGGTCTGTTCTATGCTTGAACGCTGCTCGTCCCGCGTCTGAACGCTGCTCGTCCCGCGTCTGAACGCTGTTCGTCCCACGCTTGAACGCTGTTCATCCCACGCTTGAACGCTGTTCATCCCACGCTTGAACACCATTCATCCCGCATTTGAAAGTATTAATCTCTCCATGTTCTATATGAAGTGTTTGTCTTCCTGTCCCTGTGTGGGGGAAATATAATTATTCATTTAAAAATAAAGCAAGTTATGAGAAATTTTGCCAGTTACGATGTCGATGTCCGTCGGAGGACAAGCGGCGTAGTGAAAACTGTTTGTAATAAATGTCAGGCCACGCGCCACAACAAACGCGACCGTTCGCTGCGTGTCAACGTTGATACGGGGCATTGTCACTGTTATCATTGCGGGGCGGACTTTTACGTCCCCGACGAAGCGGAAGAGCGTGAGAAAGCCGAACGGCGTGCTGCCCGCCAGCGTCGTGCGGCAGCCGTTCCCCGTCATTTCCAGCGTCCGGTGTTCGATCCGGCACGGACTACGCTTTCCGAATCAGTAGAACGTTGGCTGGTGGAGACACGTTGCATCCCGCAGAGTGTCATCGCCGGACTGCGCATCACGGAACAGGAGGAATTCATGTCGCAATCCGGTCAGAAGGAGCGTTGCGTCTGCTTCAATTATTTCGAGGACGGACAACTGGTCAACACGAAATTCCGTAGTGTGGACGCGAAGCATTTCAAGATGGTTCAGGGTGCCGAACTGATTCCCTACAACATCGACTCCGTGCTCGGGCAGACTTCCTGCATCATCCACGAAGGCGAACTGGACGCCGCCTCTTCCCTTGCCGCCGGATTCAAGAGCGTGATTTCCGTCCCTGCCGGAGCCAACTCGAACTTGTCCTGGCTCGACCGTTTCATGGAGACGCATTTCGAGGACTTGACGGAGGTTATCATTGCCGTCGATACCGATTCCGCCGGACTGCAACTGCGTGACGAGCTGATCAACCGTTTGGGTGCCGAGCGTTGCCGTGTGGTGACGTACGGGCCCGGCTGCAAGGATGCGAACGAACATCTGTGCAAATACGGGGTTGCCAGTCTGCGGGTAGCCATCGAGCAGGCGGCGGAGGTTCCGCTCGAAGGGGTGTTCACGGCCGCCGACCTGCACAGCGACCTGCTTGCTCTTTTTGAGAATGGTTTCGGACCGGGTGCGGAAACCGGCTGGGAGGAAATGGACAAGATCTGCACTTACGAACGGGGGAGGCTTGTCATCCTCACGGGAGTGCCGGGTGCGGGAAAATCGGAGTGGCTCGATGAGCTGGTGTTGCGGCTTTGTCTGCGCCATCAGTGGAAGATCGCTTTTTTCAGTCCGGAGAATACGCCGATTGTCTATCACATCCGAAAGTTGGTGGAGAAGCTGACCGGACACCGTTTTCAGAAGGGGTGCGGCATTTCGGAAGGGCTGCTGGTGCGGTCGGAGGAGTTTCTTACCGATAATGTGTCGCATATCTCTCTGAAGGGGAACGCCACACCGGCGCGGGTGCTTGCGAAGGCGCACGAGCTGGTGGTGCGGCGGGGGTGTCGTATTCTGGTGATCGACCCGCTCAACCGGCTCGACCACACTCCGCAGCCGGGGCAGACGGAGACGCAGTATCTTTCCAATTTCCTGAATATGATTACGGAATTTGCGGTGCAGCATAATTGCCTGGTGGTGCTTGTCGCCCATCCGCGCAAGATGAACCGTAACCCGGTGACGAACACTACTCCGCGCGTGGAGATGTATGATATCAACGGCTCTGCCGATTTTTTCAATAAGGCGGATTATGGTATTGTGGTGGAACGTGACAAGGAGGTGGGGGTGACCCGTGTGTATGTGGATAAGGTGAAGTTCAAACATCTCGGAATGGGTGGGATGGTGACTTTCGCGTATGATCCCGTGAGCGGGCGTTACCTGCCGTGCGTGGAATCGCATGATCCGGCTGTTCCCGTAGAACAGCGCGTCGGAGGTGTGACGTTCGACTCCAGTTGCTGGCTGCCGGATAAGGAGCTGTTTGAGTCGTAAGCGGCACTCGTACTCAGGGTTCTTGCAGTACTTCTACGATTAGCCGTACTTGTGCGGGGGTATAGCTTCTGCTTCGGGGATTCATGCCGGTGGCGATGAGTCGTTCTTTCAGTCCCGGAGCGGCGGCTATCCATTTGTTGAAACGGTCTACCGCACTCTGCTGCTGTATGTCGGGGAGGTACAACATGGCAAGTTCCCCTTTTCCGTAGCTTCGGTATTCAAATGTTTTCTCTTTCTTTTCGTCATCGGTCGGCTCTGCATTTGTCTTCATTTTCTGATTGTTTTTAGTCCGTATTTATAGAGTGTAAAGTTACGCTTTTTTACCGGATTTGCCAAGCTGTTCCGGCTGTTTTTGGAGGTGAGATTCTCTTATTTCTTGTTTAATCCTTTTTAATCCGTTCTAATCCCTCCTAGTCCGGTGTAATCCGTTAATCCGTCTTTCGGTTGTCGTACTTTTGTTGTACCAACAGAAAGGAAGAATGTCCTTCTTTTCGTAGAAACAACAATTTATATGGCAACAGTTACAGTGGTGCGCTATAAGCGCAGAAAACGAATCAGCGATGCGGATTCGCCGATGGTATTTGCCCTCAAACCTAAGTCGGGGGAGTCAAAAATCTATTCAATAGAGGCGCTGGCGCGCGAAATCGAAACGATCGGTTCGCTTTCGGTGGAGGATGTGTCGCACGTCATGAAATCCTTTGTCCGTGCGATGAAGAAAGTCCTTGTGGCAGGCAATAAAGTGAAGGTGGAGGGGTTGGGAATCTTCTATACTACGCTGACCTGTCCCGGTGTGGAATTGGAGAAAGACTGCACCGTGAGAAGCATTACCCGTGTCAATCTTCGTTTCAAAGTCGACAATTCCCTCAGACTGGCAAACGACAGTACGGCCACTACTCGTGGCGGAGATAATAATATGGTGTTTGAGGTGCGCCCATAAGGCAGTGTAATAAATATCTATTTAGCAATAGATTAGGTTAGAGTTCTATGAAAATAAGACCTACTGTCATCCGACTTATCCTAGAGGGAAACCCGAGGGGGAGTGTAGCATGTCGGAGAAGCCATAAGTCAGCTAACTGCCATGCTGCGACTGAATGGCAAGACAGAACGACGGACATGAGGATGAAGCCTGAATTGGTTGAACAACAATCCAGTGGCACACACCAGAGCTGTGGCGGAAGGCAGTTACTAACGCCACATCGCATGTACCCCAGCAAGTGCTCAGATTGTTTGGGGCGAAGAACTGACTGCGACACGTCTGCTATAAGCAGATTAACGGACGAACGTTGCATCCGACAGTCTGTCATGCTTGTTATTACACCCGCTAAATGGGGATTGCCTAAACCGAAACGCCGTAAGGCTATAGAGACTGCTCTTGAATATTCGGCATGGCAACGGAGCTTCCATAGTAGTCCGAGCAGGATAACGCCCTGCACATGGCGAAGGGAAGCAGTTATATAATCAATATAATCAAAGGAAAATGTGAGAGACATTATGAGAAGTCCAAAGAATGTATTGAACAACTTAGTGAAACACAGCAATGTATCGGGCTATAAGTTCGAACGGTTGTATCGTATTCTATTTAATGAACAGATGTTCTATACCGCCTACCAACGAATCTATGCCAAACAGGGCAACATGACCGCTGGAACAGACGGCAAGACAGTTGACGAAATGAGTATTCAGAGAATAGAAAATCTAATCTCCAAGCTTAGAGACGAAAGTTACAAACCCAACCCAGCCAAAAGGGTCTATATCCCTAAGAAGAACGGAAAGAAACGCCCGTTGGGTATCCCGTCTTTTGAAGACAAGTTGGTGCAGGAAGTGGTACACATGATACTGGAAGCCATATACGAGGGAAGTTTTGAGAATACCTCACATGGCTTCAGACCACGTAGAAGTTGCCAAACTGCATTAAACCAAATTCAAGATACGTTTCTCGGAACAAAATGGTTTATAGAGGGGGACATAAAAGGCTTCTTCGATAACATAGACCATAACGTTCTGATTGGCATACTCGAAGAACGCATAGCGGACGAGAGGTTCATAAGGCTCATCCGTAAATTTCTGAACGCTGGGTATATTGAAAATTGGAAATACAGACACACGTACAGTGGAACCCCGCAAGGCGGCATCATTAGTCCCATACTGGCTAATATTTACCTTGACAAGTTCGACAAGTACATGGAGGAATACGCCCAATCTTTCAATAAAGGCGCAAGCAGAAGATTGGATAAGGATTACCGTCGGATTAAAGACCGTAAGAACAAGCTGGAAAAGAAACTGAAATCCGAAACCGATACAAAGGTACGGAAAGACCTTATTGATAAAATCAAAGGGTATTACCGACAGATGCAACAAATGCCTTGCGTCATGGAAATGGATGAAGAGTACAGACGGTTGAAATATGTCAGATACGCAGACGACTTCTTGATTGGGGTTGTCGGCAGCCTTGAAGAATGTGGGCAAATCAAAGCGAATATCACGCAATTCATGAAAGATAAGCTAAAACTTGAACTGTCGGCAGAGAAAACGCTTATAACCCATGCGCAAGAAAAAGCTAAATTTCTGGGATATGAAATAACCGTACGCAACTCCAAAGCCACCAAGAGAGATAAGAATGGAGTGCTCAAAAGAATGTTCAACCGCAAGGTTGTACTTCTACTCCCGAGAGAGGTGGTCAAGAACAAGTTGATTGACTACAAAGCCATGAGGGTTATACAAACCAATGGTAAGGAGGATTGGAAGCCAAAGGCACGCAGTTATATGATGAACTGCAAACCGGAGGATATTGTAGCCCAATTCAATAAGGAGATAAGAGGATTCTACAATTATTACTCGATAGCGAACAATGTATCTACTCTTTGCAAAAGGTTCGGTTATATTATGGAATACAGTATGTACAAAAGCATCGCCAAAAAGCAAAGCAGCAGTGTACGGAAGATTAAAAAGAAATACTCGAAAGACAAAGACTTTGTAATCAGTTACACGGATGCAAAAGGGCAATGCAAATGCCGTGTGTTCTATAATGAGGGTTTCAAGAGAAAAGACGCTCAATGTGATGCTAAATGCGACATAATTCCAAACACTAATTTTCTGCCAGCCTCAAGTCTTGTTGAGAGACTAAAGGCGGAACAGTGCGAGGTATGCGGAGCGCATGGCAAAACGGTGATGCACCATGTTCGTGCCTTGAAGGACTTGACAGGCAAGAACGAATGGGAGCGCATCATGCTCAAAATGCACCGCAAAACATTGGCAGTCTGTCCAGAATGTAATGCTAAAATACATGGCAATGTATAACACTAAGTTGAATTATAACGGAGAGCCGTGTACATGGAGACATGTAAGCACGGTTCGGGGGCAGGCTCTCGGAAACCTACCGCAGAAATGCGGCAAGGCGCCGAGTGCCGAGCCTACTTGCTCTCGGATAAGAAGAACGCTGCGGGAGGTGATGGCGGCAGTCCGGACGACCCGAACGGTTCTGGCGGAGGAGAGGACGGAGATAACAATGGGGAAGCTCCGGATCCGGCGGAGTAATCCGACGGGGATGTTCTACAGATATATTCCGCAGAAATGTCTTACGGAGCAATCCTGCAGGATCTCCGATGTTTCAGTATTCAGTGAATAAATAATCAATTAAAAATGCAAGGCTATGGTTGACAAAATCTTGGAAGTTGTATTGGAAGTGTTGTTTTTCTTTCGCAGAAAGAGAAAAGCTAAAAGAATGAAAGGGCAGGTTGATGAGGAAGATTGACCTGATTGTGATCCACTGTTCCGCCACTAGGGCGGACAGGGATTTCACGGAAGACGACCTGGACGTGTGCCATCGCCGTCGTGGTTTCAACGGTGTGGGGTATCATTTTTATATCCGAAAAAATGGCGACATCAAGTCTACCCGTGAAATAGAACGTATCGGAGCTCACGTGCGTGGCTACAACGCTCGTTCGATTGGGATCTGTTATGAAGGTGGGCTGGATTGTCACGGTCGTCCCGCCGATACCCGTACCGAGTGGCAGATTCATTCCATGCGTGTGCTCGTTCTCGCGTTGCTGCGTGATTATCCCGGTTGCCGTATCTGCGGTCATCGTGACTTGAGCCCCGACCTGAACGGAAACGGGGAGATAGAGCCGGAAGAGTGGATTAAGGCGTGTCCGTGCTTTGAGGTGAAAGAATCCGAGTTCTTCTCCGGTCAAGAGTAGAATGGAAAACAAGACTTGCAATCTGGTAGCTGAATACCGGTGTTGCAAGTCTTTTTATATATTTTCTTTTTCAAATGAGGAAAAGTGGAATTTTATTTGTTACTTTGTTCAAAGGTATGCCGATGGAGCAAGTGCAACGGCTGCTCGGTCATGTCAAGATAGGCACTACCCTGCGCTATGCTATGGTCAATCAGACCAATGTGAAAATGGCACACCGCAAATACTTGACCTGACCTAATCGAAAAACGGCTAATTTTCAGTACCTTTGTAGCCGATGTGCAGATGCCTTTTGAAGCAAGGGTAAACTGCTAAGAAACAATTCGATTTTGCACACGTGTGTGCAAAATTACAACCAACTAAAAAAAATTAACAAGGAAACACTATGGATATTCAAAGAATAACTCAACATAAGCAGTCGTTTGACGGTATTTGCCATTACATCGAAGATGAAAATGGCTCGGAAAAAGTAGAAGTATGGTTTGCAAGAGAATTGCAGGTTACTCTCGGGTATGCTCGATGGGAGAATTTTCAAGTAGCTATCGCTCGTGCGGTAGAATCATGCAAGTCGCAGAATATCAACGCAGATGACCATTTTCGTGAGGTCACGAAAATGGTCGTTCTTGGCAGTGGAGCGCAGCGTGAAATCCAGGATTTTATGCTCACTCGCTATGCTTGCTATCTCATTGCGCAGAATGGTGATCCTAAAAAAGAAGAAATTGCTTTTGCACAAGGCTATTTTGCCGTTCAGACCCGCCGTGCTGAATTGATAGCGGAGCATATTCAGCAATTATCAAGACTTGAAACAAGAGATAGATTGCGTGCTTCCGAAAAACAATTATCGCGTAATATATATGAGCGTGGAGTGGATGATAAAGGTTTCGGACGTATTCGTTCTAAGGGCGATTGTGTATTGTTCGGTGGGCATACAACGGAGGATATGAAAAACCGACTTGGCATTAAATCGACACGCCCGTTAGCGGATTTTCTTCCCACTCTTACGATTGCTGCAAAGAATCTTGCCACAGAAATGACAAATTACAATGTCGAGCAAAAAGACCTTTATGGCGAGCGCAATATAACGACCGAACATATGGACAATAACCGAAGTGTTCGACAAATGCTCGGGCAACGAGGTATACGCCCCGAAGAGCTACCCGCTGCTGAAGACATCAAGAAGGTAGAAAGACGTGTAGCTTCTACTGAAAAGAAAATAGAAAAGTCTTCATCAAAACTCCCCAAACTTAACCCTGAAGATAACGAATGAAGTTAGCCGATATTATAGAAGTGTTCATTGCCGGAGATTGGGGTTGTCCAGCGTACGGTTATACGTGCTTTTCTAACGGCGACTTCCTATTCCGCCATATTCCTATAAATATCGAGCAATGCTTTCGCACTGTTCTTCCATGAGAACAGTTTGCTGCGCTCCACTCCGTAGTCCGCTTGTTGCCGGTAAAATTCCGCATCTCCTTCCAGTTGAAGAATCTTCGCCGTGATGTCCTCCGAACTGAACGGATCAGCCAGCAAAGCCCCTTCACCCGCTATTTCGGGCATTGCCGAAGTGTTTCCGGCAATGACAGGCGTGCCGCAGGCCATTGCTTCGAGCATAGGGATACCGAAACTCTCGCGAAGAGAAGGATAAAGAAATGCGAATGCACCGCTATACAGTGCCGGAAGGTCGGTATTCGCAATGTATCCGGGGAAATACAGGTAGCCTTTGATGTCCGTAATCTTCTCTTCCTCCAGTATCCGGTCGATAGCATCTTCCTTGAGGTCGGCTATGAGCAGCGGGAGCTTCTTCTGCGAACGTTTCAGATAGTTACTGTACGCTTTCAGCACTCGCGGCGTGTTCTTCTTCGGATCGGTATTTCCCAAGAAAAAGAGATATTCGTCCGCATCGATATACTTCCGGGTGATTTCCGGAGCTTTGGGCTGAAGATGGAAATGACTGTTGAATCCGTTGTATACGGCAACCAACTGTTCGTCGGACAGGTGCAACGCATCGAGGATACGCTGGCGTTCAAACTGGGAAACTGTAATGATTTTCTTGCATTTGGGGAGTATGCGGGGCACTACCAGGCGGCGGTAATGCCATCCCATCTCCTGATATAGCGACAGGCTGGACGATTGGCGTTTCTCAAGATAAATGATGTCGTGCAGCGTCAGCACCAACGGCACGGGGCAGTTCAACGGAGCCGTATTGCTGGTGCAATGCAACAAGTCGGGGCGGATGCGCTTCACCGCTCGTGGAAGAGCCACCTGTTCCCACAGCGGATAGGTAGGGCATTTCAGTTCGATGACGTGCATATTCTCCGAACTCTTCAGGCATTTGTCTTCACCGGGACTGACGAAAATGAAATACTCGTTTTCGTGATCCATCTTCTGTAACTCACGGATTGTTTCAAGAGCGACGAAATCCATTCCATGTTTGTTGGGGCGGAAGATGCGCTGTGCTTCAATGGCTATTTTCATAATGTTCTGTATGTATAAATTTCTTATAAGCTCCTTTTAGCTTGAACAGGTTTCCCAATGTGGTGAGTGCCAGTATGGGGATTCTTAGAATCGCCTTTCCCAGCCGCTTGTCAAGCAACCTTCCGGGTATGGGCAGCAGCATTGCCATAATCTGGGCGGCGGACAGTATCCACCATTTGATGGCTGCCGTCCATTCGTGTCCCTCACCTTGCACAGCCTGCCAGACGCCTATGACTGTAAAGATGAATGTCAGCCCGAAAACACCTGCCAACTGAATCAGACGCGGAGGGAGCATCCATTGGAGTATTTTGTCGCAATAGTCCATGTTGCCTTTGCTTACCGCTTCCCGCAGACCGGACAGCGAGTGGCGGAGGATACCGAACTGCGCGGCTATCCAGCGTTTCCGCTGATTGCCGATGGCTTCTTCTTTCTGCGTTTTCTCGTCATATACAGGTATTTGCGGCAGATAGGTGGTGTGGATGCGCTGTCGGAGAAGCAGCACTTCCAGTTCTTTGTCTTCGCCTGCCGTTTCGAGGAGCCGCACGTTTTTCCGGAACCACTCCGCTTCGAAAGCCATTCCCGAGCCGGATAAGGCGGCGGAGAGTCCGAGAGCGTTGTGTCCGCTGCGGAAAATCCCGTTGTTGATCTCTTCGCTGATACCGTCGAGGACGGAGATGTCGGTATTCATGTTTTTTCCGGTGCGGTGTGCCTGCACGCTTCTTGCCCCGTTGTCGAAAGCGCGGTTTATCTCGGCAAGAAAATCCGGAGACGTGAGGTTGTCGGCGTCCATGATGGCTACGATGTCGTAGTGTTCGCCGCTGACGGACTCCATGGCCATTGTCAATGCTTTGGCTTTGGAACTGTCCCGGTAGTCGGCTATCAGCAGGCGGATGGGGAGGGAACGCAACTCCTCGTTTGTGGTGTCCTGCATTTGGTCGGAGATGACGATGATGTCAAACAGCTCCTGTGGATAGTCTTGTTGCAGGAAACCGCGCACGGAGGAGGCGATCACCCGGTCTTCCTTGTATGCGGGGAAGAGCACGACGAAACGCCGGAAGGTGCGGGCGTCCGGGAAACGGGGAGCCCGATAGAACTTGGAGGCGATGGCGTATAGCAACAGGTAGCCTACACAGAGTGCGAGGAGGGTGAAGAGAATCCAGTCGATGATGTTCATGGTACTCAGAGGTTTTGTTGTTTAGTTTTTTGGGGGGTGGCGGACGGAAGGATCAGTCCGGAGTTGACACCCTCGCAGACGGCGCGGAACAAATCGAACCGTCCTTTCAAGGCATAGAGCAGGCCGTTTTTCAAGGCGGCGACGGTGCTCTGATAGAGCACGGAGGCGACCCGCGCGAATCCCCGCAAATTGCGCCGGGCATAGAGCAGACGGTTGCGTGTCAGATAATAGGTACGCAGCCTGCTGAGCTGTCCGGTGCTCCGGCTCTCCTTGTGGAAGACGGTGCAGCGGGGTTCATACCATAGCTCGTAACCGGCGCGTGTCATGCTGGTGCTCCAGTCCAGCTCCTCGTAATACAGGAAAAAGATTTCGGGCATCATCCCCGCTTTCCCGATCACCTCACGTTTTATCATCATGGCGGCGCCGTGCAGATAGGGGGTGGGGTGGGGAGTGTCGTATGTCCCGTCATCGGGGCGGTCGAACCCCAGCATATTGTTGCGCAGCGTGATGCGCGACAGCGGGGTGAAGCCGGCGAATTGTATGTGTTGTGGCGGAAAGGCGAAGCGTATTTTCGGTGATACGCCTCCGATTTCGGGACGGCTTTCCAGCCGTTCTACCAGGCAGGAGAGGTCGTCCGATTCGATGTAGGTGTCATTATTGATAAGGAAGAGGTATTTGCCTTGCGCCGCGCGGATCCCGATGTTATTGCCTCCGGAGAATCCTCCGTTCACCTCGCTGCGGATGGTGGTGACGGTGGGGTACAGCCTGCGTATTTTGGCGGCTTCGTCTTCGCGTGAGGCGTTGTCTACTACGATAATCTCATAGCTCACGGAATATATCTTGTCCTGCAAGGACTCTATCAGCTCGCAGGTATCCTCAAATCCGTTGAAGCAGATGGTGATAAATGATAGGTCGGGAATCGTGCTTTTCGTCATTTCTTATCTGTTGGTTTCTCAGTTATTTTCTTAGTTGATGATTCACTCTTTCTCTTTTGTCTCTTCGTCTTTCTCTCCTTTCTCTTCACTGATACGTCTGTCTATGTAGGGAGCGGCGAAGCAGAGGGCGAAGCCTGTGTACACGGTCAGTTGGTTGGGGTATTGCATCACGTCGTTGACGTAGGCGGCTATGAAGAATCCCGCATCCATGCAGAGCCAGGCTGCTACCAGTCCCCGCAGGTTTTTGTTACGTACCTTGAACATCAGTATCCATGAGCACCAGGCGAAAAGGACACCGTGGATGGCGAGGTAGAGGATGAGACCGACTATGCCGGTTTCTACCCAGACGGCAATCAGCCACGAGTCGGGGGGGTAGGGCATTTGTTCTTTGGAGTTGAAATTTCCAGCTTTGGACAGTCCTATCCCGTAGCCTATCGGTTTCCTTGCCATCAGCTCCTTCATCCGCTGGCGGTTTTCCACACGCACGAGGTAGGAGGCATCTTCGGTGGGATGGAAGGAGGAACGCATCTTATAGATGTATTGGTTGCCGCTCCCGATATTGGTGTAATAGAAGAATACAAAGACGCTGATGGATATGAATATCCCCCCTAATAACGCTTTCCAGTTTTTGGCTATGATAGTAATCATAAGCATGCCGCCCATGAGCACTCCCATAGCGGAACGGGTTCCGGAAATGCCCATGCCGTAGATACCGCACAAGGCAACGAAAAGGAAATAGAAGCGCATCCATCTGGAAGCGGTGAAGAAGGAGGCTATGGCAAAAGTGACGGCTGCCATCGCTGCGTGCACGCCGTAGTTCGCCGCGTCCGAGAAGCAGGAGAAGTAACGTATGCCCGACCAGATGATGTGGGTGCGCGCGCCGCCGAGAGCGTACAGGAAGTAAAGGTCTTTGGCGCTGAAACCGTGGTTTTTCTGCCAGTATCCCTTGAGGGTGAAGATGATGACGAACACGGACCAGACGATCAATAGCAGTTCTATGTCTTTCTTGGTACGTATGACGACCGGAACGACGAATGCGCATATCAGGGGAATGAGCACGTAGGGCGTGATGTTGATGTTCCATGCCTCCAGCACGTTGTTGGGATTCATGATCTCCATGATATAGTACAACAGCCAGACGATGAACAGCCAGGTCATTATGTTTTGCCCGCGCTTCCATTCGGTGGACTTGTCGTTGCTGAGCTGTATCAGGCAAACGGTAGTGAACAACAAGATGAGAACCATTGAGAACAGCCCCGTCTTGACGTTTACAAGCATACTTACCGCTATTAGCGCGAATTGTGCGGCAAGCAGGATATGGAAAGTAGTGTTCCTATTCGTCATCGTCCTCGTCTTCTGCTTCCTTTGCTTTTCTTCTGAGGTTGAATATGATTTTTTCTGTCAATGACAACTGGCTGAAGTGATAACTGAACCTGCGCAACAGGGTATATGGAGGCAACTGTCCGGTGAAGTCTTCGGCGGCTTCACGGCTGGCGTTGGTCAGGCAGATACGGAAAGGCACATTGCTCTTGCCCAACTGCAACATGAGCTGCTCGCATAGTTGTTTGTCTATCGTTTTCCATCCGCGATTGGCCGGAGTCACCAGTATATTGGCGTTGGCGTCGTGCAACAGGGCACTCGATATGCTGCTCTTTGACAGAGGAGGATAGGCGACGATCAGTACGTCTTCTCCTTGCGGCGTATAGAAATCCGTGACGCTCCTTGCAAGCAGGTATTGGGTGGATGCAATGTCAAAATCTTTATTGTAGCAGATGAACTTCGTGTTCAGTTTGCGGCTTTGCATGAATCCGCAGATCAGTGTCCCGATTATGTCTTCTCCGGAATCCTCGCTGGTGCTGAACAGGTTGATGATAAACACACCGGGGGATTTCCGCTTGGTCAGGAAGCGGAGCAGGGAGTTGGTCAGCTCTCTTACGGAAAGCTGTACGTACGTTTTGGTCAGTCCTCCGTAGCGGGCGGTCGAAAGGCTGGGAACGGCGCCTATCACCCTATATCCCGTCACCCGCAGGGTACGGCTGGCGTCACGCAGTGTTCTGTCAAGCAATTCTATCAATACCAGCAAAGCTATGATAATCACGAAGATGGCAACACAGGCTGCTATGACGATCTGTTTCCGGTTGGTTGAGTTGGCTCCGATCGGATAGGTAGGCTCATTGAGAACTTTCAGCGTGGCGGAGGTCATCTCCAGATTCTTTTTCCTCAATAAGGCTTCGTTGTAACTTTGCAGGACGGTCAGGTAGCTGCGTTCCGTGAAGTTGATGCTACGTTCTTTTTGCTTGATGGTGGTGCCCACAGGCGCGAAGAATACGTAACGGTTGTTCAAGTCGCGACGGGCGCTTTGTACGATTTTCAGTTCGGCTTTCGCCTTCTCGTAGAGCAATGTCTGTTCCAGCCATTGGTCGATGATATTGGTGCGCGACGCACCTTCTTTGGTATACTTGTGACCTACGTATGAGGTGGTCAACTCATTCAGTTCTTGTTTAAGCTCGTTCAACCGCTTTTTGTCTCCTTCCAGCGAATGGGGGGCTTTCTTGTTGGAATCGGTCATCGCTTCGGCTTCCGATATCTTGCCGGTGATGTTGGAGGCTTCGCGCAGCTTGTCTACGAATTCCATGTTTTTCAGTACTTGCTTGGCATTGCTGTCCATGTGTTTTTCCAACTCTTTGAGCATGGACGCGGTGCTGTTGAATGCGAAAAGCGCATCCTGTTCTCTCAGCTCGAATTCCTTGCTGATGGCGGCTATTTCCTTAGTTTCGTCGAGGTAGTTGATAATGCGTTTTTGTACATTATACTTCGTCAGGTCTTCTTCTTCCGCTCTCAGTTGCTTGCCGATACGTTTCAGCTCTTCTTCGAAATACTTGATCACTTTGTCCGTCTCTCCGTAACGGATACGGCGGTATTCCTCGACAAACTCGTGCATCAGGATACTTACGGTGTTGTAGGCGATACCCGGATCACCGGAAGTATAGCTGATGTCCAGCAGGTCGCTGGTGAGGCGGCGCTGTACCTTTACATTTTTCAGAGCACCGTAGCTGTAATAGGGATGGGAATAATAAAAGAGCCCGTAGATGTAATTGTCCTTGTGCGGACGCATATATGCTTCCAGATTGGCTACTGTCTTGTCTTCGCTCGATTTGTCGATCAGTTTCAGTATCTCGTCTCCCGGAGGGCTGTTTTTCAGATGGTTGTATGTGTAGTTGTAGCTGGCAGGGGTGATTCCGTCATTCTCTTTTTCCGGATTTCCTTTGATCAGTATGCGGGCGAACAATCGCAGACTGACTCTTTTCAGCGTACTTTCGGCCTGCATGATACTGATGAGGTTGTCCATAGAGTTCTGAACGGTTGCCCAATCGGTGCGTTTGTCACTTTCGAGGTTGTAGCCCGAAGCGACTCCCGTGTAAAGGGTTGCTTTCACATCATACCCGCCCCGCATATGGCGTGTGTAATAAATGACCAGTAATGTGAAGAGAGTGGTCCCTATCAGTATCAGCCAACGATGCCGAAATAGGGTCCGTATGATGGAAATGATGAAATTCATATCTTAGTCTTTTATTTTCGTATAATGGGCGTGCGTGAAATAATTTCAAGCATCATGAGGCTCTTGGTTAACTCGAACTTGCTCTTTTCGTATGCTTCACGGGCTTGCGACTGCCTTTCCTTGTCCGTCGCCAGGTCGGTGGATTCAATGGTTCCGTTAGCAAAATTCTTTTCGGAAATCTCATATTGCACGTTCGCCAGCACCAGACCCTCGCTTCGCATCTGAAGGACTTTGATCTGTGATGTAGCCATCGCGTACATTTCGATTATGTTCTTCTTGATCTCATCGTATTTGATTTCCCGCTCAAGCTCCGCGCTCTTCAGATTGAGCTTTTGACGACTGACACGCGCCTTGAGGTCAAACAGGTCGTCCAATGGGATGCTGACTCCCGCTCCTACCGTATATCCGTTCTGGGCTTGGGTGGAGTAGGTGGGGTATGGCTCTACGTAAACGTCTGTATAGGTGGATTCATTGCCGAAAGTACCGTATTGGTAGCTTCCCCGCAGACTGAAGAATCCGAGAAATGCACGCTTTTCTTTCGCCAGCAGTTTGCGCTCTACCGCCGCTTTGACATCTGCCATCTCATAGATGGGATTGTCTTTGGCATTCTCAAACAGGACGGAGAGTGGGGGAAGAGTGATGTTGCTGTAATCTTCTTCGCTTAATTGAGTATAATCACTGACCTCTTGCGCAACGAGCGGTGTGTTGGAGGTGAATAAAAGGAGTAATCCTAGAGAAATATATATCAATTGTTTCATAAAATAACCCTGTTATTTGCTTCTGCTGTGTTCTGTTGTGACATAGCTTGCGCAAATATAAGGATTAATTTCATTTATGAACAGGCTTTTGTTGTCAATTTTGCATTCTTTCTTGTTAATTTGTGCTAGAAGGGCTCTGGCATTGGAACTAGAAGGCCTCCGTCATGTTGAAATAGAACAAATTCTGCTTGTTCACCATGTCTCTTCCCAAGTCGAGACGTACGTTCATGCGGGGCTGGACTTCTATGCGCAGGCCGACTCCGAGATTAGGCAGGACGCCTTCTATCTTTCCCGGTGTGGGGCCCATGAATCCGCAGCCTCCCCAAGCCACATATCCTATGTGGTTCAACATCTTTTTGATCCATGTGCTTTTGTCTGTATTTATCATCTGGCGGTATTCAGCCATCATTACATGAGAGGACTTGTCGCGGAACTGTCCCATGTAATAGCCGCGAAGGTCGAAAGGGGTTCCGCTCAATACATATTTCGTCAAAGGAACGTCTCCGAATGCGTTTTTGCTCTGTACGGTCCAGGCGAGAACTTTTCGATTTCCTACCGTTTTGTATTGCCGGTAGTCTATCTCCAGACGGTAAAAATTATCGTCACCTCCGAAAGCTTTGCTGTACATCATCCCACGAAAATCGAGGTAAGTACCCCGATAGGCATTGGCGGGTACATCGCGCGTGTCGTAGGTCAGCAGGAATCCGAGTCCCGAACTGAAATTGGTATATCCATGTTCCGTGCCGCCTGCCTCGATATACGACGGTTGCTCGACCATTCCCGCCGCAGGTTTGGTAATCTTGTCGTAGTTCAAGTCAACCTGAGGACCTGCGAAGAAATCGCTTTCCCCCAACCGGAACAGAAACCACGGATTCACCTGGATACCGCTATATCGGTATTCACTCGTGTCTTCTCCTCGCGGATAGTCCTTGTTGGTGCCATATCCGATACCGTAGAAGTTTTCGATGGTGTTTTTGTAGGAGAAAGTACCGAATATGCGGAAACGGTCGCCTTTGAAGAAGAGTTGCGGCTTTGTCATGAGATTGAGCCCTCCGTTGAATATCAGCGCGATGGACATGGGTACGACGGAACGTCTCTGGGTGGTGTCGCTCGGATTCATCCGGAACGTCATCAACGCGCTACCGCCCACCAGAAAACCGAAATCGGGTGTGTAGCTGGGACCTCCCAGAATGTTGTAATGTAAATTCCGTTTCGCCACACGCTGGCGGCGTAACTCGCGTTTGGTATCTTTTGCCGTCCTTGTACTGTCTGTCTGAGCCAGCATGACACCGATGGGCAACAACGCCATCCATATACCTATTATATATTTCTTCATCTTGTAGAGCTTCGGCTGTTTCATATTCTTTCTTAATTTGAGGGTACAAAGAAAACGCTTTTATTCTGATTAGTTTTCATATTCATAGATAATAAATGTAAATTCGCTCTTTTTCTTTGCTTCTTTCTTTGCTTGCGGGAGAAAAGAAAGATGGGGTACGTGTGCGAACACGAAGATAATTACGGAAAAATCTCCGTAATTACTCCCTTTTTTCCTCCCGAATCCCAATCTTATTTATTACTTTTGCGGCAAATTTATGAAACCATTATTTTATATAGCATGGCAAATGTAATAAAGTTACGCAAAGGCCTTGACATAAACCTGAAAGGTAAAGCTGCTGAAACGTACACAACAGTGAAGGAGCCGGGTTTTTACGCCCTCGCGCCCGATGATTTTCCTGGTGTGACACCGAAGGTGGTCGTAAAGGAACAGGAATATGTGATGGCCGGTGGACCCTTGTTTATCGACAAGTATCATCCTGAAATTAAATTTGTTTCGCCCGTGAGCGGCGTAGTGACGAGTGTAGAGCGTGGAGCTCGTCGTAAGGTGTTGAACATCGTGGTAGAAGCTGCTACTGAGCAGGACTACGAGGAATTTGGCAAGAAGAATGTGGCAACGATGGATGCGGAGGCTGTAAAGAACGCTTTGCTGGAAGCCGGTCTTTTCGCATTTATCAGACAACGTCCTTATGACATTATCGCAGATCCGACGGTGACTCCGAAAGGTATCTTCGTTTCTGCTTTCGATACCAACCCGTTGGCACCCGATTTTGAGTTTGCGCTGAAAGGCGAAGAAGCAAATTTCCAGACAGGACTCGATGCGCTCGCCAAACTGGCAAAAACTTATCTGAGTATCAGCGTGAAACAGAATGCTGCCGCTCTGACGCAGGCCAAGAACGTTACAATCACCGCATTCGACGGACCGAACCCCGCCGGTAACGTGGGTGTTCAGATCAACCATCTCGACCCTGTCTCTAAGGGAGAAACGGTATGGACTATTGATCCGCAAGCCGTTATCTTCATCGGCCGTCTTTTCAATACCGGTCGTGTGGATTTCACCCGTACGGTGGCAGTGACAGGTTCCGAAGTGCTGAAACCTGCTTACTGCAAACTTCAGGTAGGGGCGCTGCTCACCAACGTGTTTGCCGGCAATGTCACTAAGGACAAGGACTTGCGCTATATCAGCGGTAATGTGCTGACTGGAAAGCAAGTGTCTCCGAACGGATTCCTGGGAGCGTTCCACAGCCAGTTGACGGTGATTCCCGAAGGGGATGATATCCATGAAATGCTCGGATGGATCATGCCGCGTTTCAATCAGTTCAGCGCCAACCGCTCATATTTCAGTTGGCTGATGGGCAAGAAGGAGTATACATTGGATGCCCGCGTGAAAGGTGGCGAACGCCACATGATCATGTCCGGTGAGTACGACAAGGTATTCCCGATGGATATCCTGCCCGAATATCTGATTAAGGCTATCATCGCCGGTGATATCGACCGTATGGAAGCGCTTGGTATCTACGAAGTCGCACCCGAAG